>ERZ795047.10-NODE-10-length-242993-cov-194.829310_pt1 | contig 242993 bp, 210 predicted proteins | sample MGYA00375131_ERZ795047 | MGnify/ENA primary metagenome ERZ795047 (study PRJEB30176, sample SAMN05720228) | activated sludge metagenome | isolation source: Anaerobic digester | place: Japan | collected 2015-05-20 ... | reverse complement strand
TCTTTCAGCTCAATAGAAAAGTGACTGACGATGACATCATAGAGATCTATAAGGGTTTATGGCGTATTGAGGAGACCTTCAAGGTAACAAAGAGTGAACTTAAGGCTCGGCCTGTCTTTCTCTCTACCGAAAAGCATATCCGTGCACATTTCCTCATTTGTTTTGTCACCTTACTCCTCATGCGCCTCCTCGAGTATCGCCTTGGGTGGAAGTATTCCTCAGCTGCGATTCAGGAGTCCTTAGCTAGTGCCTGTGGCACAAGGATCGATGAGAAGCTCTATGTGTTTGACTACTATGACGCAGTCCTTGAGGCGATTGGAAAGGATCTTGGGATTGATTTTTCTCGCCAGTCGCTCACCGCTCAGGAGATTAGGCATCTACTTGCCCATACTAAGCAAAGAACCTAGGAGATGGACTACAATCTATATCAAGAAGATATGCTCACTAGTCATTATAAAATAAGAGATTATAACGTGTTTTTAGAACACAAACTGTCAAAGTCAAGTTATAAATTTAAACCAAAGAATCATAGTGGCACAACTATCGAAGTCCCACTTTCTTTCTGGCGGAGCATATCCTCTATAGCAAGGTGAACCAATTTGTCACATCGTTCGTTGTCGATGTTGCCTGCATGTCCTGCTACCCACTCGAAATGAGGTTCAAGCTTACAACAAAGGCTATCCAATTCTTGCCATAACTCAAGATTCATGACAGGCTTTTTTGCAGAGGTTTTCCAGCTACGTTTTTTCCATTCTGCGAGCCATTTTGTAATACCATTTTTAACATACATCGAATCGGTGAATATATTGATTTGTGCTTTTGTCCAAGATGGTGGAGATTCCAGCGAGCTATTAGAGGCCGAAGAACTAGCATCTTCTATTCTTGATTTTAAAAAAGATAGCGCCTTTATAACAGCAGTAAGTTCCATTCTATTATTTGTGGTATAAGGATCTCCACCCCAGGCTTCTCGATATCGATCACCATAGCGCATAATATAGGCCCATCCGCCAGGCCCAGGATTGCCTTTACATCCACCATCTGTATATACAATGAAATCTTCCTGGCTCATAAATGCAATATGGCAGAAGATTCTGATTCAAGCAACTGCTTGCTGAGTTTCTAAGCCATCGTTAGAATCGAAATATATGTTTAAAGAATACTCAACATTGTTGCCTCATCTAAGAAGTTATAGATATCGATATGTTGGCGGCATCTTATGTCTTATTATAGTAGATGCAAGCCAGGTTCTCATTCCTCGATATATTCAAATGGCCATAGACCGCATTACTAGCGGAACTTTTGTTTTTACTGACATCATTAGTCCTTTATTCCATATGTTGTCGCTTGCTCTTTTAATATCTATAGGACGATTTTTTTGGCGATATTTTATCAATATTGCAAGCAGACGAATCGAAGCAGAAATGCGAGATAGGCTTTTCTCACATATCCTGTCCATGTCGGGGAATTTCTTTAGAAAGAATACTACAGGCGATCTGATGGCAAGGGCAACTAACGATATAAGTACAATTCGCCAAGCAACAGGTATGGGTTTCGTATCTCTTATCGATGGTATTTTTATGACAGGCATGATTATAGCCGCAATGTTTGCAAACAATTCAGCGGTTGCTGCTTGGATAATACTTCCTTTGCCTTTAATAACTGCTCTGATTTTGCTCTTTGGTCGAATAGTCGGCAAACTGTTCAAGAAAATTCAGGATATTTATGGACATTTGTCGGATATCGCCCAGGAATCCCTCTCTGGAATACGAATTGTCAAATCCTTTGTAAAAGAAGAGTATTTCTTCAAAAAATTCTCAATAGCGAATACAGAATATAAAAATGCAATTATGGATCTAGTGAAAACTTCTGGCTTCTTTTTTCCTTTTATCACTTTTCTTTCTGGATTGAGTACAGTACTGCTCATACTTTTTGGTGGTAGGGCTTCAATTCGGAATAAAATGACTCCAGGTTCGATCATAGCTATGCTGTCATATCTTGAAATGTTGGTATGGCCGTTAATGAGTGCAGGTTTCACGGTGAATATCATACAACGCGGGGCTGCAAGTTTGAAAAGAATAAATGAAATTCTCAGAACAGAGCCGGAGATCAAGGAATCATCGAATTGCTTAAAACAGATGCCCAGGGGCAATATAGACATTAAAAAGCTTAATTACATATATCCAGGAACGCAAAAGCCCGCATTGAAGGATATTTCTGTTTATATCCATGAAGGTTCTATGCTAGGAATTCTCGGAAAAGTGGGATCGGGCAAGAGCACGCTCTTAAAAATACTTCCGCGAATGTTGGAACCCGGAGAAGGTCATGTATTTATAGGCAATATAGATATATGTTTCTATGGGCTGAGCGAACTTCGGTCTGCTTTCGGTATGGTGCCTCAGGAAAGCTTTTTATTCTCAGATAGCATAAGGCAAAATATCCTTTTTTCTGCCGACAATATCAGTCCCGAACGCTTTGAAGCCATTACTAGGATATCTGGACTTGATCATGACTATCAACTTTTCCCCAATGGATGGGAGACAATTGTAGGCGAAAGGGGAATAACACTTTCTGGAGGTCAGAAACAAAGAATTGCCCTGGCTCGTGCTCTTGCAGCTGATCCATATATTCTCTTGCTTGATGATGCGTTGTCAGCTGTGGATGCAGAAACTGAAGAGCATATTCTTAGTTCTCTCATTGATGAAAGAAAAGGCAAGACTACCATCATTGTTTCGCATCGAATATCGACTCTACGCAACGCTGATCATATCATAGTGCTAGACAGTGGTGAAATAATCCAGCAAGGTTCACATGAAGAGCTAATAGCAGATAGCGAAGGTTTCTATGCCAGAATTGCAGCCTTGCAGCAGCTTGAACAGCAGGCTTCTATCCCTTCTATTGGAGATAGTATTTCTCAAAGAGAAACGCAAGTAGAGCAAAAGTCTTTAGCGCATGATGCTTCTGTGTCAGAGGAAACAATCTATGGATGAATACTTCGACGCAGAGCCCGTCACAAAAAGCTATGATGCCCAGATTGCACGCCGAATTCTTCTTTATCTAAAACCCTATAGACTCTATGCGATAATAGCTATTCTAGCCCTCGCAATAGCCACTGCCGGAGAACTCATATCTCCTACTATCATAAAGCGTGCCATCGATGATGTAGTTGTTAGGGATTGGTATGGTATTGATCCTTCAGCAAAATATATCCTTCCTAAAGACGAGGGTTCTCTCGAAGTTAGGATCGGAGGACGCATATATGTGCGCGCTTCTCGCCTCGCAGGACTCACAATGGCCGAAAGAAATCGTCTTTTCGAACAAGGTCTTCTAGACAATGAAGCGAGTTATGTGTTTCCACTTGATCCAATGCGCGAGGAAAAGATCTCCATTGCAGAGAGAATCTCTAAAGTAGAGCTTTCGGACAACTGGGGAGTGATCCCATCTTCGGTCTTGAGGACATTAAGATCTGAAGATGCTGCGATTCTCCGAGCAGCGGATGATAAAGCACTTTTGCGCTTTGGTCTCATTTTATTGATTGTGCTATTGATCGTACTTGGTGCAACCTTCGCTATGACTTGGTTCACGAATCAGATTTCTACCTTGATCATGAAGGACATGCGTCTCGAGCTTTTTCACCATGTGATAGAACAATCGCTTTCTTATCTTTCAAGGCAGCCAGTGGGGCGCTTGGTTACGAGATTAACCAGCGATATTGAAGTTATCAGCCAATTCTTTAGCGATGTTTTAAGCGCTTTCATCAAAGATGCTTCTATCATGATAGGATCTCTTATTGTACTTTTCTTGCTGAGTTGGAAACTGGCATTTGTCGTACTAGCCACAATGCCTTTAGTCTTTATCGCTTCAGCAGTTGCGCGTATCAAGGCGCGCGATGCTTTTCGAAATCAACGCTATTGGACGAGTAAAGTTAATTCTTTTCTCTCGGAGCATATATCAGGAATAGATATAGTCAAGCTCTTCGTCCAAGAAAATAAAGTTTCTGAGGGCTTTGGGAAAAACAATAAACAGCTATTAAAGGCCAATATTGCCGAGATGTATGTCTATGCCACCTTCAGACCTTTTGTCGATTTTATGGCAACCCTAACAACAGTTCTAGCAATCTTTTTTGGTGCGATGCTATTTCTGAGAATGCAGATATCTATTGGTACACTCATTGCTTTTATCAGTCTTATTTCAATGTTTTACTCTCCTATCAAGGATCTATCGGAAAAATATATTCTCTTGCAAAGCGCAATGGCGAGCGGTGAACGAATATTTGGTCTTTTGGACCAAGATGAAAGGCTTCCAGACCAGTTACCAGAATTTGTAGGAAAGCCTTTTCCTAGAACTATTCGCGGGCATATTGAATTTTCACACGTGTGGTTTGCCTATAAAAATGAAGAATGGGTGCTCAAAGATGTATCTTTTATTGTAAATCCTGGTGAAAAAGTTGCAATTGTCGGCTATACTGGAGCAGGAAAATCAACTGTAGCAAATTTATTAGCTCGATTCTGGGATATCCAAGAAGGGTCTATTTTGATCGATGGAGTGCCAATAGGACAATTCCCATTAAAGCAAATTCGAAGACTTATTCAACCTGTTCCTCAGGATGTTTTTCTTTTTCAAGGAACTATTCGAGAGAACATAAGCCTTGGGCTCGATCTTTCACAAGAAAAGCTGGAAGAAGCTGCAAAGGCTGTCTATGCCCATGATTTCATCATATCATTACCTCAAGGTTATGATACTCCACTTGCAGAAGGGGGTCTAAATCTTTCGCTTGGTCAAAGACAACTAATCTCTTTTGCAAGAGTCCTTGCCCATGAACCATCTGTGATTATTCTCGATGAAGCTACAAGTTCCATAGATACAGAGACAGAAAAGCTTCTTCAAAGAGGCATTGAAGGTCTCTTAAAAGGCCACACGAGCATAGTTATCGCGCATCGACTTTCCACAATTCGCAATTCTAATAGGATCATAGTACTAGGACAAGGTCGTGTGGTAGAGATAGGTACACATGATGAATTGATTGCTCTTAAAGGCTTGTACTGGAATCTATATAGGCTTCAGAATAAGGAAGCGGAATAAATGATGCCATTTGCAGAGGAGAAGGAACCCTTTATAATTGGCCAAGATGATCGGGTTTGTGCTGTCTATAAGCCATGTGGTTTCCATTCTGTAAGCCAAAAGAAAAGTGATCACTCTATAGTATCTTGGCTATATGATCAGAGAATACCTGGCCTTAAAGGGTCTCTAGTTGGTAGAGAACTTGGACTTGTTTATAGGCTAGATCAGGCTACCTCTGGGATTCTGCTTTTTGCAGCGAATCGGGATAGCTTTATAAGACTTCGGCAAGCGCAGAATGAACTTGCCATTGCAAAGCGTTATATTTCAATTTCAGCCCCTTCAGAGTGCGAACTTCCAGGATCTTTGCCTAAAACAATGAAAGAGAGGCAATCATTTTTTATCGAAGAACTCCTATCCAATAAAGAAGTATATATAGAAAGCTTTTTTCGACCCTATGGTCCCAAAGGTGCTTTGGTGTCCTGTATCGCGCCAGAATTTGCGTCAAAATCCAATAAGCCAATCACAAAAGAGATATATATCAGCAAATATATTGCTGCTTATAAAGTGATGGAAGTAAGCAATGTAAAACGGCAACTGCCAAATGGGGTAGTATGCCTCGAAGTTGAAATACATAAGGGATTTCGCCATCAAATTCGAGCTCATAGCGCATGGATAGGTTTGCCCATTCTAGGGGATATGCTGTATGGAGAACAAGACTCTAATAGATTGTGGCTTGAAGCTTTTTTAGTATGTCTTCCACAGCAGGATGGATGTCGAAACGAATGGAAGCTATATGATGGAATCAAAGATATCGCTCAATATCTATCTATATAAAAGCCATTATTTTATATTATCTGGAAACCCATTCCCATATTAGGTGCTTGATGATAAAATAATAAAATATCCTTCAAGGAATAATCAAATTTTTAGAGAGGTTTCACATGGCGTACAGAGTGACGGAAGCTTGCACGAATTGCGGATCTTGCGAAAGCGAATGCCCAGTAAGCGCAATTAGCGAAAAAGACAATGCTCGCTACATTGACCCAGAGACATGCATCGATTGTGGAGCATGTGCCGCGGCCTGTCCGACAGAAGCCATTATTGCTGGCTGAGGTCCTAAACCTTAAAAGGGGCTGCCCAACAAGTTGGGCAGCCCCTTTTATTTTTCTGTACGATCAAACCGTCTCCTTGAGCGGATTTTTATTGTCTCAAGTTATAGCTTTCTTTTACAGAAGTCCTCAAGAACCTCATCGAGATTCGGCGATCCGATCTCTTGAAGCTCATAATCGACACGAACAGTTGGCTTGTTTATATGGATGATGCGATTCAAATCTATAGGAGTTGCTATGATAACTGTCTCGCAATCGGTTCGATTGATTGTATCTTCAAGATCTCGCTTCTGCGTCTCGCTATATCCCATTGCAGGAAGAAGTGTCCCTATATCGGGATAAGTATTGAATGTTTGCTTTAATCCTCCACTTAGATATGGACGAGGATCAATGAGCTGAGAAGCTTGGAATTTACGAGCTGCTACCACGCCAGCTCCAAATTTCATCATGCCATGTGTAAGAGTTGGTCCATCCTCTACACATAAGACTCGTTTGCCACGGATCAATTCGGGTCGATCCACAGTGATAGGGCTCGCTCCATCGATTACAATAGCCGACGGGTTTGTCCGTGCAATATTATCTCTTACTATTTGGACCTGCTCTGGTGAGGCTGAATCAATTTTGTTGATTATTACGACATGAGCGGTCCTTAAGCAGACTTCGCCAGGGTAGAAGGATACCTCGTTGCCAGCGCGCAGCGGGTCTGCGACCGTTATTTGCAGGTCAGGAATATAGAATGAGAAGTCATTATTTCCGCCATCCCAGAGAATCACATCAGCTTCTTTCTCTGCTTGGCGAAGAATCGCCTCATAATCTACTCCTGCATAGATGACATTGCCGCGGGCTATATGAGGCTCATATTCTTCCATCTCTTCAATTGTGCAGTGATAACGGGCTAGATCTTCTATCGTAGCGAAACGTTGCACTTTCTGTTGCACAAGATCCCCATAGGGCATAGGATGGCGAATCGCAACGACTTTAAGCCCGCGCTTCATAAGCATTTGGACTATTTTCCGTGAAGTCTGACTCTTGCCTGAGCCAGTGCGTACTGCACAAACCGATATGACAGGCTTACTCGATTTAAGTTGAGTGTCCTTAGGACCAAGCAAGGTAAAGGAAGCACCGGCAGAATTCACTATCGCCGACATTTTCATGACATGAGAATAGGGTACATCGGAATAAGAGAATACACATTCATCGACATCATATTTTTTAATCAGATCGGGAAGCTCACTTTCGGAATAAATAGGTATTCCTTCAGGGTATAGTCGCCCAGCAAGAGCAGCTGGATATCTTCTTCCATCGATATTGGGAATTTGCGCGGCCGTAAAGGCCACAACATCGGTTGATTCATCCTCTCTGTAACGAGTGTTGAAGTTATGAAAATCCCTCCCTGCTGCCCCGATGATTATTATCTTTCGTTTTTTCATCTAAGCTCCTTTCTTTCATTTTGTCTTAAGAATGACTAAGACATATATTTATTTTTGCCTACTATCGTGTCTGAGTCAATAAGGTGAGGTAAAAATAACTTTTTATACCACAAGCATTAAAATGAATAATGATACGATTTTGTAGCCTTATTCTTAGGTATTTTTGCAGGATTTGTCGAATAATAGCTAATACATATACACTTTAAGGTGAGTTTACCATATCAATCTATTTCTTGATTCGATTATAGGCCACAAGATTTACTTATACTTAAGAATTAGCTGCAGCCAGTGGTTGATCCACATGTCTCACACTTGAGGCAGGTACCATTTCTAACAAGCGTAAGGTTACCACAAACAGGACAGGCGTCTCCTTCATACCCCTTTTGCCTAGCCTCTCTGATAAGTGGAATATTCGTATCTCTTTCTGTCGGAATGTGTCTCTTGCCACTCTCGAAGGCACTCGAAGTCTTATTGGAAAGCGATTGTGTGGATGTCGCAATAAGGTCTTCAGGCTTGATCTGTCCAAGATCATAGCGATGTAGATAGGAGATTGCGAGGTCGCGAAAAATAAAATCCAGGACGCTTGTGGCCATTTTTAAATAGTCATGCCCGCTAACTATTCCATTTGGCTCGAATTTTGTAAATGTAAAGGCGTCTATATATTCTTCTAGAGGCACACCATATTGCAAACCCAAGGATACGGCTATTGCAAAAGAATTCAAAATGCTTCTGAAGGCAGCGCCTTCTTTATGCATATCAAGAAAGATCTCCCCGAGGCTGCCGTCTTCGTACTCGCCGGTTCTAAGGAATATGGAATGACCACCTATCTTTGCCTTCTGGGTATAACCCTTTCTCCTATTTGGAAGAGCTCTTCTTATGCCGCGCGGTGCCACAGGAAGACCGGGAAGTTCTGGCTCGACATTCTTTTTAGTTGAACTATCCGAGGTGCCTTCCAGAGAAGCGACATCTTCTAGAGTCGTTTCACCTGACTGAAGAGCTATAATCGAATCAGCAATGATATTTGAGCCTGGTGTAAGAGCAGCAAGTGGTTGAGAGAGTTTTGATCCATCCCTGTAGATAGCGATAGATTTCAGCATAGATCTCCAAGCAAGCATATACGCACCTTTAATGTCATCTATGCTTACATTATTGGGCATGTTGATTGTCTTGGAGATAGCTCCCGTGATGAAAGGCTGAACTGCGGCCATCATTGCTATATGCGCCTGCCATGATATGCTGCGGCTTCCTCTCTTTCCCGAGGGTGTTGCCGTATCGAAGACGGCTAGATGCTCTGACTTGAGATGAGGAGCGCCTTCAAGGCCCATTGTCCCACAGGCATAAACCTCAGCTTCTTCTTTTTCCCTATCGCTATAGCCTAAGCGAGATAAAAGACTAAATCCCGGAGTATTCGCTTCCTCTTTCGATATTCCCAATTTTTCTAGAACATCATAGCCAACATTATATAGAGAAAAGCAGCTATCCAGATTGATTGCATTTTTAAGAGCTTTTTCGATTCTATCGATTGAATTGTTTGGAAGACCCTTGTCGACTAGCGACTGAAGCGAGATTCCCGGTGCTCCTTCGAGTGTTCCCTTTCCTAAAGCATATTGAATGATATCTGCAATTTCGTCTTCAGAATAACCAAGCGCATGAAGAGAAGGAGGAACCGAGGCATTGATAATTTTAAAATACCCTCCACCCGAAAGTTTCTTGAATTTGACAAGAGCAAAATCAGGCTCTATGCCTGTAGTGTCGCAATCCATAATGAGCCCTATGGTGCCAGTTGGTGCAATAGCGGTCACTTGAGCATTTCTAAAGCCATACTTCTCTCCTAGTTGAATCGCTTCGTCCCAACATTCATGAGCTGCATTTAGAAGATTACTAGGACATGACTGTGAATCGAGCCCTTTAGGAAAAACGCTCAGCGCTTCATATTCCTCCTTGGCTGCATTGTATGCTGCGCGCTTATGATTTCTTATCACTCTAAGCATAGATTCTTTATTGGCCTTATAGCGAGCAAATGGCCCAAACTCTCTCGCTATGCGAGCAGATTGAGCATAAGCCTCACCAGTAAGAATTGCCGACAGAGCAGCAGTTACAGTTCTTCCATTCTCTGAATCATAAGGAAGACCCATAACCATGAGCAAGCTTCCAACATTGGCGTATCCTAATCCAAGAGTCCGATAATCAAAGCTGTTTTTAGCTATTTCCTTGGAGGGGAATTGCGCCATTGCAACCGAAATCTCAAGAACAAGAGTCCAAAGCCGAATCGCGTGGCGATAAGCCATTTCATCGAATTTGCCTGCCTTAAAATCATAGAAAGATAGCAAATTCAAAGATGCGAGGTTGCAAGCTGTATCATCGAGGAACATGTACTCGGAGCATGGATTGGATGCGCGGATCTCGCCATCGGCAACACAGGTATGCCATTCATTGATAGTAGTATGGAATTGCAGACCTGGATCAGCACAAAACCACGCTGATTCGGCAATTTCATTCCAAAGATTTCTGGCCTTTGTTACACGGAAAGGCTTCTGAGTAGTTCGCGCTATCAACTCCCAATCGAGATCATTGATAACTGCCTCCATGAACTCATTGGTGACCCGCACGGAATTATTAGATGATTGACCAGAAACAGTGTTATAGGCTTCAGATTCCCAAGCAGTGTTGTATTGTGGCATTCGAGGAGCCTTGCCTGTCTGTGCATAATAGGTCAATACCTGATGAATCCATGATGAAGGGAGTCCTGCATTTAGCGCCTGTTTTATAGCCTTACGTAAGAGTAGATTTCGATCAGGCAGATAGCTGTTTTCATCTTGAGCTCCCATGTCTTCGATCGCAGAAATAATTACTTGTGCGTAGTGATTCAAAAGGCCGCTGCCTGCAGCAAGGCATGCTACCTTATATTCCTCCTCAGTCTTCCAGCGCACAAAGTCTTCAATATCAGGATGGTCTACATCGAGGATAACCATTTTGGCTGCGCGCCTAGTTGTACCACCAGATTTTATGGCTGAAGCAGATCTATCACCTATTTTTAGAAACGAAAGCAGGCCTGATGAAACGCCGCCTCCGGAGAGTTTTTCATTGGCAGCTCTTAAGCGTGAAAAATTAGACCCTGTACCGGAACCATATTTAAATAAACGAGCCTCTTTTGTTACAAGGTCCATAATTCCGCCCTCATTCACTAAGTCATCCTTTACATCGAGAATAAAACAAGCATGTGGTTGAGGTCGCTTATAGGCTGACTCGGATTTTGCCACCTCTTTAGTATTGGGATCGATAAAGTAATGTCCCTGAGCTGGCCCTTCGATGCCATAAACAGAGAATAGTCCTGTATTGAACCATTGGGGGCTATTTGGTGCTGCAATCTGATGGGCTAGCATATAGCAGATCTCATCATAAAAAGCCTGTCGATCTTCTTCGGAATCAAAGTAGCCATCTTTTTGTCCCCAATCGCACCATGTATATGCAAGCCTATGGAATACCTGGCGAGCATCGTGTTCGGCATCATCGACTATATCTTCATTAGAAAGGGCAGTCTGGGAGGCAGGGATAAACTTTTTCCATTCGATGGCTTTGTCTTTTGGAACTCCAGCTTTCCGATAGTATTTTTGAGCCAGGATATCGCTTGATATGGAACTCCAGAATGAAGGTACTATGACAGAATCCATCGAAAAAACAATTGAACCATCGGGATTTCTAATCTCACTTTTGCGCTTTTCCCATTTGATCTTTTCATAAGGGCCATAGCCTGCTTTAGTAAACAAGCGTTCTATTTTCATATCCTGTCTCCTTGAAGTAAACCATACCATCTATACTAGCATATTAGCACGATACTACAATATGTAGTGGTGTCTTTTCTTATCTTATATACTCAAGGAAACTCTAAATGCAATAGCTCTTGTAGTAATTTGGTATTTTTCTTCGATGTTTAGCTTGCTTCAGCATATTGGATAACTTGGCTTTGGGATGACAGAAGGGCATATTCTTGCTATTGTTAAGCAGAAATGTATAAGCTTCCAGATATGATGTTGGTTTTAATATCCAGGAAAAAATTTTGCCTAAAGATTCTGCCTGGAACTATCGCTATCATAGCAATGCTTGTTCTATCCAATTTAGCGCTTTTTGCGGCAAATGAGAAAAAACAAGAAGACATTAGTATTTCTGATCTAGCCTATTCGCTCAAGGCTACGCTGGAATATGATCCATTACTTCATGCTGGAACGATTACAAAAGAAGGTCGCAGTGTGCGTTTTGCGGTCGATGTTCCCTATGTACTTCTCGACTGGACAATTGTAAAAGAAGTGCCCGCACCTTACGAATCAGTCACATCTCTGCAAATTAAAAATGAATTTACACAGACAGTACAAGAATTTTTCGAATTAAAACCACAGACATCCTCAAAGTATGTAGTAAAAGCTATTGTGATAGATCCTGGGCATGGTGGCAAAGATCCAGGAGCTATAGGAGAATTTGAGGATTTTAGGCTTCAAGAGAAGGATGTGAATCTCAGTATTGCCCTTAGACTCGCTGATTTATTGCGTCTTCGATACCCTGAAAGGACGATTACGCTTACCCGCTCGAGCGATATTTATCCAACTCTCGAAGAACGGGTCGAAATGGCTAACAAGATAAAATTGGAAGAGACAGAGGCAATAATCTATATTTCCATACATGCAAATGCCTCTTTTAACAAGAATACAAAAGGTTTTGAAGTCTGGTACCTAAATCCAAATTATCGACGTACTGTAGTGGATGAAAAAACCGCAAAAGAAAAAGGGGAGGATATAGCTCCCATAATAAATATCATGCTTGAGGAAGAATTTACTACAGAGAGCATAATCTTAGCTCAGAAAGTATATCAGAGGATGGACAGGATAATCGGTGATAGAAGCCCAGCGCGAGGGATCCGCGCAGAGGAATGGTTTGTTGTGCGAAATGCAAAAATGCCTTCTATTTTGATTGAAGTAGGCTTTGTGACCAATAAGTCTGAAGCTCTTCTTTTATCTCAGGCTGGTTACTTGAGACAAATCGCAGATGCCATATACAATGGTGTCTGTGACTTTATCGAACATTTCGAACAATGATATGAATCCGTCTAAAGAACAAGACCATAAGCAAGGCTATATTGTTGCCCTGATAATTTTCCTTACTATCCTATTCATTGTATGGAAAGGACCAACACTTCAATACAATTGTATGCGTCTCTATTTTCCAGATAAGAAAAAAGGAGAATTGAAGCTGGAAAAGCGGCCAATAGCGCCAATAGGGACTTTAGAGGAAAAAGCCCAAGCTACTATAGAAGAACTTTTACTTGGTCCTCTTTCTAGAGATCTTAAGCCTTTGACATATTTAGATATCAAGCTGCTTCGAATAGTTGAGGGGAAGAATGCTCTTTTTCTGGATTTCTCAACACAAGATGTGGCAAGACTATCTTCAGAGTATAAGACATTCAAGAGCGCGTTGGAAAAGAGTCTTAAAGAGACGATACCGGGGACTTTTCATATCTATATATTTATAAATGGCATTCTTGCGCGATGAGTTCAATTTTTCTGCTATCTGGATAAATAGATGCAATAGATGTAAATGTTCGCAATATTATTCTTTTTTGCTCTAATGCACTCATGCACAAGCGAACTAAGAATCTAAACAAGTGATAAAGTAGCCCCCTCCTTTGCCGATTGAAATGTTTCATGATAACTTTATTCTTATGAATGATCTTGAGAATATCCCAAATAAAACTCTTTTAGAGAAGCTCTACAATCAACATAGGGCTGGCTATGAGGAAGCTTTAGCAAACACAGTCCATGATATTTCCAAACTCTTACAAGACAAGGGAATACATCCAACGATCAAAAGTAGGGTCAAAGATTTTGAGTCCTATTTTTCTAAAAGAATAAGGCTACTTAAGAAAGCATGGGACGAACACGGGAATCCCTTACCCATCAACGATGTTCTTGCTATGAGAATTATCTGTCCATTTTTGCACGATCTGGAAGAAGTTGTTTCTCTTCTAGGCCAGCGTTATGAGGTTGTTGAAATCGAGCACAAAGGACAGGACCGTTCGTTTCGTGAATTTGGGTATGAATCAATCCATGTGCTGATTCGTATTCCCGATGAGCTTGTTCCTCTCTGTGAAGGCTTGGAAAGATATGTAATAGAGATTCAGTTGAGGACCATTCTGCAAGAAGCTTGGGCAGAGGTAGAACATGAAATTGTCTACAAGGCTGAATTCACTCCGCTCGACGAGCCCTTGAAAAGGAAACTGGCTGCTCTAAACGCCACGCTTACGCTGTCCGATATCATTTTTCAGGAAATATTGGATTATCAAAAAAAACTGAGCGATGCGCTTAAGAAGCGTCGTGAGGGATTTTATGGCAAAATCGAACAAAAAACAGCAGAAATCTTCGGAATCTCTGAAGCGACAACAGAAATTCTTTCTCCATTTTCAGCTCAGACGATAGAACAGGGAGAGACAGCTACTTTTCATGAAAACAATATTTCAGCTCCAATCCGATGGAATGGGCTTGACATGGATATGCTGCTTCTCTCTGCGCTTAATGCACATAATGCCTCAGATTTCAAGAGTGCCATATCAATATATTCCAAGATTCTCGATAAGAAGCCCGAGAAGTCACTTGCTGCCGTGGTGTACAAACATCGAGGTATGGCCTATTTTGCACAATCTGAATATGAAGAAGCGCTAGCTGATTTTACCAGCTGTCTAATGCTAGATCCCAACTGCTATAAAGCCTTATATTACCGCGGAGTTGTAAAGAGCATTCAAAAGGAGCTGACACAAGCCATAGAAGATTTCTCCAAGGCTCTCGAAATACACCCGTATCATTTCTTTTCTCGCTATAGACGAGCTCTATGTTGGTGGCAGCTTGGAGATTACGTACAGGCTCATGCCGATTGCGAACTGGCATTGCGCATAATGCCTGAGAATAAGCTAGCCCAGGAGTTGCAGAAGAAAATCATGGAGCATCTGGCTAAAGAAGACATATAGAACCTCATTGAAAGCTAAGTTTGCACTCTTATTGCATTTCAATTATGGTCTTGCTTATTGACATGCGTTGGAAATTCTGATAGGTTCACTGCCGTTCGACCTTCCCGTCCTAAAAATGGGCTTAGAATGCCGAAATGAATGTCCCCATCGTCTAGAGGTTAGGACAGCGGGTTTTCAACCCGCCAACAGGGGTTCGATTCCCCTTGGGGATAGATAAAGCTATCATGGTTTCATGGTAGCTTTTTTATTTTGTATTAGTTTTTAGCGCATATGCGAAATCAAAATATTTCCTCTCGGATTTCATGACAGCCGATTCAATTAGATTATTTAAAGCAAGCGATTCAAAATAGCCTTTAAGCTCCTCATAATCGGGCTTTAGAATGGGGTGTTTAGGACTAAATACAACACAGCAGTCTTCATAGGGCAAAATCGAAATCTCATATGTCTCTATTTGTCGCGCGATAGCGATGATCTCTTCTTTGTCTATTCCAATTAGAGGCCTTAAGACAGGCAAGGAAGTTTTGCTCTGAGATAATCGCATATTTTCCGCTGTTTGGCTTGCAACTTGTCCAAGGCTTTCGCCAGTTACGATAGAGTTTGCATTGATGCGATGGGCAATAATATCAGCTGCCTGCATCATCGCCATCCTAAGCATGAGCGTTTTTGTCTCCTCATAAGATGTTTTAGATATAGCAAGCTGAATATCTGTAAATGGTACAATCCACAGATGCATGCCACCTGTCCAGATTGCAATACGTGCAGCAAGGCGTTCGACTTTCTGCTGAGCCTCAGGCGAGGTATAAGGATAGCTGTGAAAATAAACGCTTTCGAGCGCAAGGCCTCGACAAGCCATCATGTATCCTGCGACCGGTGAATCGATTCCTCCAGAGAGAAGTAGAATTCCTTTGCCTTGGCTCCCTACCGGCAATCCTCTAGGCCCTGCAGCGGTGCTAGAATAGATATAGGCTCGCTCTCTGATTTCTATCCTGATTATAAAATCCGGATTATGAACATCTACAGAAAGTGTTGGATATTCAGCAAGAACGCTATTGCCAGCAATAACGCATATCCTGTAGGAATCAAAAGGAAAGCTTTTGTCTGAACGCCTAGCTTCTATTTTGAAGGTATGTGCGCCTGTCAAGATTTCTGTCTTAGCGCATTCTACTGCAGCTAGGCAAATTTCATCTATATCTTTTTTTGTCTTAATGGCTTTTGCAACACCATTTATCCCAGGGCAATGCTGAAGCACAAATAAAGTTAATTCCGAATCTTTCTCTTCGACAGTCAGGAAAAATCTACCGGGATATTCCTCGAGCGTAAATGGGATACCTTTGAGCCTCTTGGTTATCTGTTCTTTCAAGCGACGCGCAAATTCGCGCTTATTGCCAAGCTTTAGCTCAATTTCACCTGGTTTGATGAGGAAAAGAGTATGCATAGCTTTTGTATTATCAGGTTTTAAGCTTTCGATACAAGACCTCGACCTGTTCTAGAAAGGAATCAATGTCTTGTAGGGTTGTCAATGGACCAGTAGAGACACGAATTGATGAAAAAGCTATATCCTCAGGTACTTGCATAGCCTTCAAGACTCGTCGTTCTGCATGGTGAATGTTCGACATGCAGGCTGAGCCCGTAGAAACCGCGATGTGACAGTCCGACAATGCTCGCACCATAGTTTCTCCGCCTAAACCAGGGAAAGCCATTGATATTATCGAGGGCACAAAGCCATTATCTTTTGGTATTCGTTCAGGAATTATGAGAGCATTGGGAATGCTCGATATGCCATCTATGATGCGTTCCTCAAGTATTAAAGCTTTCTCTTGATTTGCTGGCATCGATAGTGCTGCTTTTTCAGCAGCAAGAGAAAAAGCAAATGCACCAAAGAGATTTTCTGTACCTGGTTTCAAGCCCGACTCTTGTCCTCCGCCACGGATAAAAATTTCCGGAGGTCGAGCAAACCAAAGCCCACCTGTTCCCTTTGGTCCTCGGATTTTATGTGCGGATACAGCAAAGCTATCCGCATAGTTTTCGAGATCTCTAATCGATAACTTTCCAAGCGCTTGAACTGCATCAACATGAAGCCATGGCTTTTTCATTCTCTTTAGCTGAACAACTTCTCTGATGCTCTCCGATATGGCTTTGATGTCTTGAATGGCACCTGTCTCATTGTTGACGTTCATAATGCAGATAATGACAGTCTCATTGCGTATCTTAGAAGCGACGTGCTCAGCTTCGAGATGTCCTTTTGAATCAGGATCGATCCTCGACACTTGAAGCCCTAGTCTTTCCAAAACGCGTATTTGTTCTTCAATTGCAGAGTGTTCGATCGAAGATATTATGGCATGTATGGGTTTTCCTGCAGAACTAGCACGTCTAAGCCTCTCGAGGATTGCAAAGATTGGTATATGATCCGCCTCAGTGCCACTGCTGGTGAAAACAAAATTCCCTTTTGTAATACCTATGGAGTGCATGACTCTTGCACGCGATTCTTCGAGAGCCTGCCGAGCCTCTTTACCAAGCCAATGTTTGCTCGATGGGTTTCCATATGCTCTAAGACTGAATTCCAGCGCGCTGCGCATTATATCAGAATCAAGCGGTGTTGTTGCAGCCCAATCAAGATAAATATCTTTCATCGATAGCTTAGGCTCCCAATGCCATTTTCCATTCTGACTCAATGAAACCAATAAGGTGTTTTCTGGCATCTATTACCATAAAGGGAAAGATGATATTTTCTTTGAATCTTTCGCCAAGCTCCTTCTTTATCGCGTTTTTTGATTCGAATGGAATACGATCGATAAAAAGATATTTATAGGCAAAATTATTTGCATCGAGAAAAGCCAGTGCTTTCTTGCAAAAGATGCAGGTAGAAAGCGCGTACACCATTATTTCATGGTCTTTTCGCAGGCCTCCTTTTTCTATTATAGAAAGATTTTCAAGATTCATTAGGCCTCTCCAATTTTTCATATTATATATCCGAAATGATGTTTTTAGATATAGGGCATCCTTGGAGAGAAATTAGAATCTGTTGATAAAAGCCCTTGTTTCGTATAAAGTTTGCCTATGATTGAGCCTGCCTGCATTCGCAATTTTTGTATCATTGCGCACATTGACCATGGGAAAAGCACTCTTGCCGATAGGTTTATTGAAAAGGCTCATCTCATCGATTCAAGGAAACTTCAAGATCAGATGCTTGATAACATGGATATCGAGCGCGAGCGAGGCATAACGATAAAAAGTCAGGCTATTAGTCTTCCTTATATAGCCAAAGATGGAAAAACCTATATGCTCAATCTTGTAGACACTCCAGGACATGTCGATTTCTCCTATGAAGTTTCTAGAGCGATCGCTGCATGTGAGGGAGCCGTCTTAGTCATCGATGCAACACAGGGTGTCGAGGCGCAGACGCTGTCGAATATGTACATGGCGCTAGAACACGATCTGGAGATAATTCCAGTCATCAACAAGATCGATATGGCCAGTGCCGATATCGAAGGCGTAAGAGGTCAGATAAATAAGGATCTAGGCTTGGAAGGAGAAAGTGCTCTTGCGGTATCTGCTAAATTGGGAATTGGAATAGATGAGCTCTGTGAAGCTATTGTAGAGAGAATCCCGCCACCTAATGGTGTAGCAGAGAATCCTCTTCAGGCTCTCATATTTGATTCGCATTACGATCCTTATCGAGGGGCTATAGTACATCTTAGACTAAAAGAAGGCTCTATAAGGAAAGGCATGCATATTAGGCTTATGTCTACAGGGGCAATTCATGAAGTAGAAGAGGTAGGGCATTTTAGGATGGCGCTTTCTCCAGCAGAAGAGCTCTCGGCAGGGGAGGTTGGCTACTGTATTGCAGGCATAAAAACTGTAAAAGAAGTTCGTGTCGGTGATACTTTAACAGATTATGAAAATCCCTGTAAAACAGCCTTGCCTGGTTTTAGAGAGGTAAAGCCTGTCGTCTTCAGCTCAATTTATCCAATGGATTCTTCAGATTACGAGGAATTGAGAGATAGTCTTGAAAAGCTTGTATTAAACGATGCATCACTTATATTTGAAAAAGACCATTCGCTTGCTCTAGGATTTGGATTTCGATGTGGATTTTTGGGACTTTTGCATCTTGAAGTCGTTCAGGAGAGACTCGAGCGTGAATATGGTCAATCTATCATTATGACTGCGCCTTCAGTTCGATATAGGGTGATTTTTAAAGATGGCTCAACACTGTATATTGACAATCCCAGCGATTATCCCGACCCCTCGCGCATCGAGAGTGTAGAGGAGCCCTACATAAAGGCAGAAATAATCACCCCAGTAGATTATGTTGGCAATATAATTTCTCTCTGCGTAGGCAAGCGTGGGAGTCAAGAGTCTTTTCTGCATTTGGATGAAAAGCGTGTAGAACTTGTATTTGAAATGCCTCTTGCAGAGGTTCTTTTTGATTTCTACGACAAACTCAAGTCTACCTCCCGCGGATATGCCAGTTTCGATTACGAAGTGACGGGTTATAGGCTTACAGATGTTGTAAAACTGGACTTCCTCATAAATGGAGAGCCTGTCGATGCGCTCTCGATGCTTGTATATAGGCCAAATGCTTATGATCGAGCTAGGATTGTCTGCGAGCGCTTGCGTCGCAATATTCCACGCCAGCAATTCAAGATTCCCATTCAGGGGTCCATAGGAAGTCAAATTATTGCTAGAGAGACTGTCAATCCTGTTCGAAAAGATGTGCTTGCTAAATGCTATGGGGGGGATATAACCCGTAAAAGAAAACTACTAGAGAAGCAAAAAGAAGGCAAGAAAAAATTAAAGACTATTGGAAATGTCGAGCTAGGAAAAGAAGTATTTTTGTCTGTACTGCGCGCTAGTGAAGAAGAGGATAGATAAAAGGCTGTCCGTGAATATGGACAAGCCTTTTATCTATTTCTAACTATTGTATAGGACTATCAACTAATTAGCCATAAAGAGCTTCGCAAAAGTCGTGTTGAAATTATCTTTGAACTTCTCTGATGATAAAATTGAATTACGAATATGGTTTTCCATGGCGGTTTGGAAAAAATAAGGGTAAGAGAATTTCGTGTAAGAGGCTTCCTGATCACTTGCTTCACTGTCTTCCGTAACCTTCATAACTACTACCGAAGCATCCAGAAGTACCGGTTCAGATACTGCATCTTTAGGTGTTGAGAAAAGTGTTGTAAGGAAAGTCTCGTTCTCTACTGCGCCAACAAGATCGGTATCCAGCGAGCGATAGGGTTCCTGAAAAAGGCTGATCTGCTGACCATAGAAATAGAAACCTGGATTGCCGTAATTAAGTATAAAGGGACCTGCTGACTTTACTTGAAGACCTGTAATTTTCGCTGCAGATTCGAAAGATGTATTCATGGTTTCGGCTTTGAATTCATTTGCCTTTGCCAGAGCCCAAGACTCCAGCACACTCTTTTCTTTGTCGAAAATATAGCTTTTTACTTCATCTAGGACGGATTGCTTTGAAAAATCGGGAGGACTCGATTCGCTGTTTATTTGGTAAAAAGCCCAGGTGTTACCAGTTTGCTTGTAGACTGGTGAAATCTCACCTTTCTTGAGACTCATGAGATTCTCTGCATCTTTCTCATCCAGGAATTCGCTTTTAAGATCATAAAAAGTCCTAGTGCCCATATCGCCACCCTTGTCGGCATATATATCCTTTGAATGACTTTTTGCAGCATCTTCAAAAGAAAGGCTATTTGCTTTGATTTGGGCTAAGACTTTTTTTGCATCTTTTTCTGATGTGCTAATAGTGATCTTTGATAGGCCAATCGTCCTGAATAGAGATTCGTGAGATTTAGCCCATTCGAGCGTTTCCTCTGCAGGGAAGTCCGCATAGGAGATGTTTACATACTGAATTGCGCGTTGTGGCTTTGCCATAGATGCTACAAATTCAATTTCAGCTGTGGAAGGAGAGGCTGACATAAGATCATTGTAGTAGTTTTGAATTAGCATATCTTCACGGATTCTATTTCTGATAGAAAGACGGGTCGCAGCAGAGGTGCTATTGTATTTTTCCAGGGAAAATTTTCCATCTACCTGGAATTGGGAATTTTTCGATACTTCTTCATCTATTGTTTCTTCGCTGATTTTCATACCAGATCGCTTTGCCGAATCGAGGATCGCCGTACGTATCACTGTATTTTGATATGCAAGACGCCATACTTGATAGGCGTAGAGCTGTGATTGCGTCTCGTCAAGGCCTTGCTGTCGAAGGTAGTCATTTATTTGCGATACCTGCTCGGCAAAATAAGATCCTGAGGTATACTGTATTGGATTGCCATTCCACGATCCAAAAGAAGGAATCTTACCGCTGGCGCTCGTGCCAGAGCTAATGCTTGGAATAAGCACGAAAGCAATAATAGTAAGCACAAGGATGATTATTGTACCAATATAAACAAATGGATTCTTTATGGTTTTCTTGAGGGTGGTCTTGGCTTGCTTATTATTGCTTTTTTTTTCGCTGGATTTCTTATTGCCTGTTTTTGCTTGTTTTTCGTTTTCTTCGGATGCCATTAGTTGTCCTTTCATCCATAATCCTATAAAAATGCTGCATTAAACTATCATGAGGCTATGGAATAGTCAACGAGAGTCCTGGCCATTCCCGCCTTGAAAGATAAGTTATAGCTTCCTTCCTAGAAAAAAATCTCTTCCAAGGATTTGGATTATCTATATTTTCATCGGCAATAGATATCTCGAAGGGTGATATTCGCGCTTTGTAATCCATTTTGGGTGCTCCTGGCACCCAAAAGCCAAGATAATAGTAATGCTCATTTTCATAACCGATTGCTGCGATTTGATTTTTTGTATAACCAGGTTCCAGTTTACACGATATTCTATTCTCATAAAAATAAGAAACTGATTCTCCCTTTATTTCCTTATTTGGCAAAAGATATTTTGCGTTTTTTACAAAACTGCTTAGGTAGGATTCAGCAAGGATCGAGTAAAATCCTAGACTCCGTCCTTTTTCGTCGGGATCAAAAGAGAAATAAACAGAAGACAGCCCGTCATCTAAAGGATCTACATGGCTTACTGCTAGAAGTTTTCTGTCTTCATTATTATCTCGATATTCAAATATTAGACTCCATGGTTCTAAGAGATTGTTATAAGAGTCTTCTGCGAGGTCTTTGAGAGGTATGGAGTGTTTCCATAGAGAATAGCGTTGCCATAGCATGAAGTGCTCTGCACGGAAGATTGGCGGAGTAGGGATAATGACTATATCCTTGTTCTTTCGTAGGATTCTATTCAGAGAAAACGTGAGTTGTATTGACATAGGCTCAAGCCTTAATGGGATACAGAGTTCACAGCTAGGACACTCCATACGATAGATATTTTTGCCATGTCTTCTCCATCCAGTCGATATCAAGGCACTATATAATCGAGGGTCAACTTCATCTTGAAAAACTAGTAAGTTCATTAGAGTTTGATGATTATTGAAAAGGTAAGGGCATGTTCCTTGTGCTCCAAAATAAAGGATTACTTTATTCTCCGTAGTCATAACTCTTTCCTTGAGCCGCGCTACATCGCTATTAAGGCATTAATTCTGTCTAGAAAAGCCTTTTTGTAGCTTGATTGTTGTTCGTAGTCTGTATAATTTTACTATATGAGCATTATTACTAAAACAGGCGATGAGGGCATAACTGGCCTCTGGTCTGGTGAAAAAATAGGCAAGGATTCTCCAAGGGTTGAGGCTTATGGCACTATCGATGAACTCTCTTCTGCTCTTGGAATAGCTCGTCATCTCTGTATTCAAGACAATGTGCTTTGCGCAATCGAGTATATCCAGCGCCTTCTATTTAGAGTAGGTGGGGAATTGGCATCTCTGAGCATGCCTTTCGATAATCCTATCAACGAAGATGATGAAAAGACAATTGAAGATAAAACCAAAGAACTTGAAATGCGAATTCCTATAAGGAGTTTCGTTGTGCCAGGAATGACAGGAGGTTCAGCAGCGTTAGATTTGGCGAGAACCATTGCTCGCAGAGCAGAGCGTCGTGTAGTCGCTCTTTCAAGAATAGAGGATGTTTCGCCTGTGTTGATGCGCACTCTCAATAGATTGTCTGATTATATATACATGCTCGCTCGCGAAGAAGAAGCAGCACAAGGAAAGCTAACCTTTGTCTAAGATATCCTAGATAAAAGAGCTTTGCTTGTTGACAGCAGAAATCGGGAAAAGGAGCGAGAATTAAGGAGGTACTCGAAATGAAGTTATATTCAAAGGCGCAGATATGCATGGTCATTGCTGTCTCTGTGGCTTTGACAGCCTTATCGATTGTAGGTATTGTTTTTGTTATTGATAAGCATGCTCAGAGCCAATCTACGATGATTATGGCTTCTCAACCTGCCAAAGATACCGAGGAAGATGTGTATTTTCCCGAAATAACTAGCTTAGGTAGCCAGGATGATCAAACTGTAGGTCTTCCTTTGCAAATTGCGAATTCAGCCCAAAGTATGAGCGGATACAGTGCGGATGAGATTGAAAATATTTCTATCTATGAAAAATACAACGAATCTGTGGTCAACATCAACACTGAAGTATTAGGTATCAATTGGTTTCTAGAACCTGTACCTCAAAGTGGAGGCTCGGGCTCTGGAAGCATCATAGATGAGCAGGGATATATTCTTACCAACAATCATGTAGTCGAAGGAGCGTATAAGCTCTATGTGAGCCTTGCAGATGGCAGCCGCTATGAGGCAAAGCTAATTGGTACAGATCCCGAGAGTGACTTGGCTGTGATAAAGTTTTCTCCAGAACCGGGGAAAAAGCTTAGACCTATTCCTTTCGGAACATCGAAGGATCTAAAAGTAGGTCAGAAGGTCTTAGCAATAGGCAATCCATTCGGTCTTGAGAGGACATTGACGGCGGGAATTATCTCTGGCTTAGGGCGTCCAATTCAGGAAAGCGAAACTATTATTCTTCAAAATATGATCCAGACTGATGCATCTATCAATCCTGGGAACTCCGGAGGTCCTCTATTCAACATGAGAGGAGAGATGATTGGCATAAATACCATGATCTATTCACCATCTGGCGGTTCGGTGGGAATAGGATTCGCAATTCCAGTAGACACTGCGGTTCGGATTGTTCCTCAGCTCATAAAGAATGGACAAGTTAGGAGAGGTTGGATCGAGATGCAGGTAATTCAACTTTTCCCAGATCTTGTCAACTATCTACGCCAGACCGGAAAAGCCGCACCTGTAGAAACTGGGCTTCTCATATCGACAGTAACTTCGGGTGGCAATGCAGAAAAAGCAGGCCTCAAAGGTGGTACTACTGCAGTGCGCTATAGATCGACAGTGTTCTATATCGGCGGAGATATTATAGTGAGTATCGATGGGAAACCTGTCACCAAAATTGCAGAACTATATGCAGCGCTAGAAGATACAAGTCCTGGGCAACGCGTTACTGTCGAATTCTATCGCGGCTCGAAAAAGATGAGCACTACAGTTGTTCTGGCGGAGCGAAAGAGGTGAAGCCTTTTAGGGTTGTTGCTCCTTTTCAGCCAGCGGGCGATCAAGCTCAAGCAATCGAGACTATCTCAAAAGCCATTAAAAAGGGCGAAAAGTATGTGACGCTGAAAGGGGTAACAGGTTCTGGGAAGACATACACCATGGCAAAAGTCATCGAAGTTATCCAGAAACCCACCCTCGTGATTTCGCACAACAAGACATTATCTGCCCAACTATACCGCGAGTTCAAAGAATTCTTTCCAGAGAACGCCGTTGAGTATTTTGTCTCCTATTATGACTACTACCAACCAGAAGCCTATGTCCCTTCCAAAGATCTCTATATCGAAAAAGACTCGGATATCAATGAAGAGATTGATCGAATGCGTCTATCTGCAACCGCTTCGCTTATGGAGCGAAGAGATGTAGTGATTGTAGCGACAGTCTCTTGCATATATGGATTAGGTTCGCCTGACCTATATCGTGAGATGAGGTTGTACCTAGACAGAGGTCAAATCATAGATATTGATGAAATTAAGCGGAATCTCATAAGCCTCCAATATGAACGAAATGATATGGTATTAGAGCGCGGTCGCTTCAGGATTCGTGGGGATGTTTTGGAGATCTTTCCTGCCTATCTAGAGGATGCCTATCGAATTGAGCTAGATTTCGATACCATCGCGCGCATACGTCGCTTAGATCCGCTTACAGGTGAAGCATCGAATGAACTAGAAGAAGCAATAATCTATCCAGCAAAACACTTCGTTATGCCGGAAGACATGGTTCAGCGGGCGATAGATAGCATACGGAATGAGTTGGAGGAACGATACCGATATTTTATCGAACATGGAAAGTATCTCGAGGCTGAGCGCATAAAATCACGAACAGAATATGATATAGAGATGCTTAGTGAAATGGGATACTGCAGTGGCATAGAGAATTATTCTGCGCCACTCTCCAATCGCAAGCCAGGAGAAAGGCCTGGAGTATTGCTCGATTATTTTCCAAAGGATTTTATATGTTTTATCGATGAGTCGCATGTGACATTGCCTCAGCTTGGAGCAATGTATAATGGCGATCATAGCCGAAAACTATCGCTTGTCGATTATGGCTTTCGATTGCCTTGTGCATTAGACAATAGGCCTCTTAGGATCGATGAATTCGAGTCGATTGTGTCACAGACAATATATGTTTCGGCCACACCCGGCGAGATTGAGCTTAAGAGATCCAAAACTCTAGCAGAGCAGGTAATTCGTCCTACAGGGCTTGTGGATCCAGAAATTATCGTTCATCCCACCGAAGGCCAGATGGAAGATATCTATGCAAGAGTTCGCGAGAGAGCTAAACAAGGCGAAAGAAGTCTTATTATAACGCTAACAAAGAAAATGGCAGAAGAGCTAACCGATTACCTGAGCGGACTTGGTCTTCGAGTCCGCTATATACACTCAGAGGTAGAGACTATTGAGCGTGTCGAGATTCTGACGCAGTTGCGTGCGGGGGAATTCGATGTTCTGGTAGGAATAAACCTATTACGAGAAGGCATAGACCTGCCAGAAGTATCATTTATTGCAATTCTCGATGCCGACAAAATAGGTTTCTTGCGTTCAGAGACAAGTCTTATTCAGATCATAGGAAGAGCAGCGCGCAATGCAGCAGGCCTTGTTGTAATGTATGCCGATGTCATAAGCCCAGCTATGAAGAATGCCATTTCGGAGACTGAGCGCAGGAGAAAAATGCAGCAAGCTTATAATCTTGAACATGGGATAACTCCTAGAACAATTAGTAAAAAGATCCAGGATATCCTCGAGCGCCATAAGGAAGAGAGAATAGAAGCTTCTCAAGGTGAAATCGAGATGCTTAGGCACACACACAACTTGCTGGTTCCTGAGCAAAGAAAATCTCTAATAAAAGAGCTTGAGAAACTTATGTTCGAACATGCAAAGAATCTGGAATTCGAACAAGCAGCAATAATACGCGATGAGATTTCAAAATTAAAAGATTTGTAAAGGTATTAGATATGTTGAATAACAATAACCAAGATGATTTCTATGTGATCGATGCACACTGCGATACGCTTATGGCCATCACAGGTCGGAGCATGAACAAAGAAGAGAGAAATCCGCGCGATTTTTTTGCTGATAATACTTCGGTGCATTTGGATTTCCCTAAGCTAGTCCGAGGTCGTGTTGTATGCCAGGTCATGGCTATTTTCCTTGAAGATTCACAACTTCAGGAGGCAACCAGCGAAACCATGGCTATGATCGATTCGTTCGAATCTCTCTTGAAGTTCGCTCCCAAAGAATTCTTTCTTGCAAAGGATGGCGCAGATGTACATAGAGCTCTAGAGACAAAAAGCGTTTGCGCTATACTCTCGATAGAGGGGGCGGAAGCCTTAGGAGATTCGCTAGAAAGTCTTGATATATTCTATCAGCGCGGAGTTAGAGCTATTGGCTTGACTTGGAATAGACGTAATGCTTTTGGTCGAGGTCTAAAAGCCGAAGGAAGCGATGGCCTTACTTCGCTCGGCAAAGAGCTTGTCGAGAAGATGGAGGAAATGCATGTTCTCGTCGATGTGGCACATCTAGGCGAGGAGGGTTTCTGGGATGTTGCTGACATATCCACTGGTCCATTTGTTGCATCTCATGCAAACGCTCGCGGAATTCTCGATCATCCAAGAAACTTAAGCGATTCCCAAATCAGGGCAATTGCCGATCATGGTGGTGCTATTGGCTGCGTGTTTGTTCCCTACTTTGTCACAAAAGATCCCAAAGACTGCAGCCTAGAAGCCTTCTTGCTTCATATCGATCATATAGTGCGCATAGGAGGTATCGAGAGCTGTGCCATAGGTTCTGATTTTGATGGATTTTTGCCACAGGAAGGCAAAGTGATTCAAGATGCAGGAGAGTTTCCGCTTCTATATAGCGCGCTTAGAAGGCATGGTTATAGTCATGAAGCAGCCCAGAAAATACTGGGTAGAAACTGGCTAAGAATCTTCGATGATGTATTTGGTTCTATATGAAGAAAATTGCGTTGATTGGCATGATGGGCTCTGGGAAGAGCGAAATTGGCTGTCTTCTTGCTCGCAATTATGGAATCGATTTTATAGATATGGATAGATCAATTGAAGAGAACACAAAGACCACAATACCGGCAATCTTCCGCGATTTTGGAGAGGAATATTTTAGAGATTTAGAAGAAAATCAGCTCGCCATAATGGCCGCAACTCCTCGTTCTTTCGTGCTTTCCTGTGGAGGCGGCGTAGTTTTGCGCGACTTTAACCGCATGATCCTAAAAAATTCTTTCCTTACTATCTGGCTGGATGTATCGATAGCCGAACTGAAAAGAAGACTCCAAGACCAAAGACATCAAAGGCCACTTCTTCAGTCAGAGGAGTGGGAATCGAAAATAGAAGAGATCTATTGCCAACGCCATGAGCTCTATAGGAGTGCAGCAAGAATCCGCTATGCATGGGAGAATAATCATTCGCTCGAAGAGAGTGCAATCGATATCCAAAAGCTCATCGACGCCGCTCATAATGGTATATCAGGAAGAACTTGACACATACTCTGATCGATTGAAATTTCGATTTCCGTTCCTTCTGCAGGCATCGGAAAGTCCGACTCGGGCATAGGCAACTCGAAAAAGTAATCCTGCATACTTGGAAGTGTTAAGACTAATTTGGATACCAGGGGAGTTGAAGTAAGATATCGAACTATTTTGACATTTATTGTTTTTTCATTGTTGTTCTTTCTAAAAATCTTTATGGCGCTAAATGGTATATACAAGCACATCGCTTTTTCCAATGCATTATCGATATTGCTTTCTAAGTTGCGACTCACTTGAAACATATTTTCTTCGGGGGTCATTATATCGAGGAGCTGGCTCTCTTTTGAGGCTGATATTTCTATTATAGGAAGCACAAGGCCAAGGTTCATAAAACGAGCAAGCCATCCAGAACCTGGTTTTTTCTCAAAATCGCTCATTATTCCTCTACTTATCATCTTACCATCGCGCATTACAATGATTTCGTCGCCCAAATCCAGGGCCTCCTCCACATCATGCGTAACATGGATAGTAGTCAACTGCTGTCTTGAAAGCTGCACACGAATAAAACGTCGCATCTCCCTTCTGAGGGGTGCATCTAGCGAAGAGAGTGGCTCATCCAGCAACATGAGCATAGGATCAGCAGCAAATGCCCTAGCAAATGCGACACGTTGTCGCTCGCCACCCGAGAGCTCATAGGGGTAGCGGCCTAGAAGATGCTCAATTTTGAAGTTGCGAGCCAAGGAAATGACCCTTTCTTCTCTCTTTCTTTTTTCTTCATTTCGAATTGATAGACTATATCCAATATTATCTCGGACTCTAAGTTGTTCGAATAGTGCTAGATCCTGGAAGACAAATCCGATATGTCGTTTTTCAGTGGGCAACTTGTCGATTCTCAGATTATTCAAGGTAATAGTGCCTTGCTTTATCATTTCGAGCCCAGCAATTGAACGAAGAAGAGTTGTTTTTCCGCAGCCAGAAGGGCCCAGCAAGACAAGAATTTTCCCTTGCTCTAAAGAAAAATCGGCGCGAAGCACAAAACTATTGCGTTCGACAAGCAGATCCTTTACTTCAAGCGACATCGATGACCTTCTCCTTTAGCATGAATACAATACCCGTCATGAGCCCAAGCACAAGGCCAGCGGCACAAGCTTCATTGAACCTATAAGCTGCGGTTAAGCGATAGAGAATAAGCGGAAGTGTTTCAATCTCGCTCATTCCAAGCATAAGTGGCACATTGACATCCCCGGCAGTTATGGAAAAAGCAAAGGCTGCGGCTGCTGCCACCGAAGGCAAAATCGTACGCAGCTCTATTGTTATAAAAGCTTTTATTGGTGAGGCTCCAAGTGTCTTGGCTGCTTCGTGCATTCGTGAATCGATTGCACGAAGCGATGCACCCACTGTTCTGCTCACAAAAGGCCATGCAATAAGCGCTTGAGCAGCGATAAGGGCGGAAGTAGCTAGATGGTTTGCAGATATAAAAAGCCATCCATAAGCAATAACTGCAGGCGAAACAGCCATAGGAAGCCATTGCAGCAGATCCATCATCATAGCAACGATATTGCTCTTTTTTTCTCCTCTCTGCGCAAAGAATATGCTAAAGCATGCAATAATTCCGATAAAAGTCGCTAACAATGCAGCGATTCCGCTCAATTTCAATGTGGAAAGGATTGCTCCAGTTAATGGCGCTTGGAATCCTGTTAAAAGTCGCTTGAAGTTATCAAAGCCAAATTTATCAGGGCTATTCAATGATGCTGGAACTCTGAATGCTTCGATTACGATCGAAAAAAGAGGTCCTATAAAGAATACTATGATGAAGATCTGATAAAGCACGATTAGAAACCATTGCTTTCCCTTGGGTTTTACCAATTTGCGTGCCGCTCCAAAGTCTCTCACTGTCCTATATGTCTTGCCCTTAATTCTCGTTAGCATCCATATTCCTAAAAGCGCACAAGCGCTCTCAATAACAGAAAAGACTGCTGCAAGGGCTAGATTTGAACGATATCGTAGAGCTTGGTATATTTCGACTTCAAGTGTTGTCCCAGCGCGACCGCCGAATACAAGCACGGTAGTAAAGCTAAAAAAGCAGTATAGAAAGATTAGACCAGCTGATTGGCCGATTCCAGGCATAATCCAAGGCAAAATACCTGTTCGAAAGGCTTTTAGCTTTTTTGCTCCAAGTGTTCTTGCAGCTTCGAGAGGAGTATTTGGAATGCGCAGCAATAATGCAGAAATCTGGTGCACAACAATTGGGAAGTTATAGAAGGCATGCACAATGACTAGTCCCCAAAAACTGTAGAGAATTCCTCTGTATTCTCCTCTTGAACCAAAAATCAGCGAAAAAGCTGTTGAAAGCAGTCCTTCTTTTCCGTAGTAAGATATGAATGCGAGAATAATCAATATTGGCGGAAAACAAAATGGTATAGCAGCTAAAGACAGAAGAGCCTTCCTTCCTGGAAATCGGAATCTTGCTGTCAGCCACGCTCCAGGTAGCCCAAGGCCTATTGCTAGAGCAGTGCTGGCAATGGATTGCTTTAGCGTGAACCAAAGGCTTTTTGCTATTGTCGATTCTGGTATGCGTTTAAAGAAGTCTAAAAAGGTCTTAATGGCCTCAGTCTTGCTTTCTGCCTCGCTTAAGCCAAAAAAGGCGGCTTGCAAGAAGGCAATGAGAGGGGCCAAAGAGAAGATCAGAATTGTGCATAGCACCAGGTATAGAAAAATCCTTGTTCTCATGGATTTCCAATGAGTAGATTTGCCGCCGTCGAAGGATCATGATCGAGATCTCTTATTGTAGCTATCAAGGCTGGATATTTTTGCACGATAGAGAATGATGGAGGTAACTCAGTTTTGATGTTAGCAGGAAACATCCATTGTGTTTCAGGCAGCAAAGCCTGACATTTCGCAGATAATAGATAGTCTAGGAATTTTTGAGCAAGTTCTTTCTTTTGGCTAGATATGAGTACACCGGCAAATTCGATTTGGGTTGGATGTCCCTCTGCAAATTGAAGGGCTCTATAGCGCTCAGAGTTCTCATAAGCCTTATGGTATGCGGGGCTCGTGGAATAGCTCAAAACCAAAGGGGCTTCGCCTTTTGTAAAGAGGCCATATCCAGTATCCCAGCTCGGTGTCATTGCAAGTACGGATGGAGCAAGTCTTTTCCAATATTCTTTCCAATCAGTCTTGTAGACTGCTTCTGTCCATGCTAGAAAACCCAAACCCGGAGTAGAGGTTCTTGGATCCATAATTATTAACTTCTTGCGATAAATAGGCTTAGTCAGATCTTCCAATGATCGAGGTGGCTCGATGCCACTTTGAGAGTCCCAGATTAGCGCAAATTGGCTAAAATCGAAAGGTACAAGCCTATTTGTTGTATCTAGCAATAAATCTTTCTGGATTTCTGAAATGTTTTTTAAGGAGAGTGGAATAAAAAGGCCACTCTTTAAGGCTTTATCGAGCTGTTTATCATCGAGTCCTATTATTATATCGGCGCTAGGCTTGTTTATCGGGTCGAATAGCGCGGCCAAAAGCGCTCCACCGTCTCCCTTCGATACAAAGCGAAGCTTTATTCCAGCTTCTTCCTGGAAAGCCCGAGCAATTAGAGGAGCTGGCCCCCACTCTGAAATAAACGAATCATAAGTCCAGACGATCAACTCAGAATTCTGTTGTTTTGACTGAGCATTTGATTGCGCCCATCCTGTAACGACTGCAATGGAAACCATTGCTATCACTTCGAAAACTGCGATGAATTGTTTTTTACGCATCATCTTATCCCTCCGCCGGTATTATCCGGATCAGGTTCGATGGGTATTTCTCAGGCTGCTGTCTCCAACGGAGAACAGCCAACCACCCCATTGATTTTTGCGCTTAGGCTGTTTTTTGACGATATTCGATAATGCAGCTGCCTTTGCCTTCTACCGCATCTCGCGTCAAAATTACTTTTTTTACATTATTATCGCTTGGAAGCGAATACATTATATCCACCATAATCTTCTCAACAATAGCGCGTAGACCACGCGCTCCTGTCTTCTGAGCAATAGCTTTTTCGGCAATTGCATCTATTGCAGCATTGTCAAATTCCAGTTCTACATTATCAAGCCGCATCGAGGCTTCATATTGCTTAAGCAATGCATTTTTTGGTTCAACGATGATACGTTTGAGGTCTTCTTTTGTAAGCTCATCCAGCGCAACCTTTACCGGCAAGCGTCCGACAAATTCAGGGATAAGGCCGAATTTGATAAGATCGTCGGGTTGCAGCTCTGAATATAGCTGACTTAGTATTTTTTCATGTCTTGCCTTTACATCTGCACCAAACCCCATGGCATGACTAGAAACTCTCGATTCGATAATCTTGTCTAGTCCAACAAAGGCTCCACCACAGATGAAGAGGATATTGGTAGTATCGATGCGAAGATATTCCTGGTTCGGATGTTTTCGTCCTCCCTGGGGAGGAACATTGGAGATAGTCCCTTCGATTATCTTGAGAAGGGCCTGCTGGACGCCTTCTCCAGATACATCGCGTGTAATCGAGGGATTCTCACCCTTGCGGGAAATCTTGTCTATCTCGTCGATGTATACTATGCCGCGTTCAGCCGCTTGAATATTTCCACCTGCATTTTGAATAAGCTTAAGGAGGATATTTTCGACATCTTCGCCTACATATCCAGCCTCGGTGAGCGTAGTAGCGTCAGCCATAGCAAAAGGCACTTTGAGCTTACGTGCGAGTGTGCGCGCAAGTAGGGTCTTGCCTGATCCAGTCGGCCCAATGAGCAATACATTCGACTTTTCGATTTCGACATCTGGAGAAGGGGCCGAGACCTTATGCACAAGTCGTTTGTAATGGTTGTAAACAGCTACTGAAAGGACTCTCTTCGCATATTCTTGTCCTACGACATACATATCAAGGAATTCCTTGATCTCTTTTGGTTTTGGTACTTCTGTAAGAAAATTAGCAGTTACTCTCTGTTCTTCCTCATCGAGGATTTGGCTGCATATACGGACGCACTCATCGCAGATGTTGACCCCAGGACCTGCAATCATCTTGCGGACATAGGATGAGCTTTTCCCGCAGAAAGAGCAGAATGTCTCTTGTTCCAGATCGAATTGCTTATTCCTTGCCATGCTTTCGCGGCTCCATGATCGTATCGACGATTCCGTATTCGAGAGCTTCTTGAGAGCTCATATAGAAATCACGCTCCATATCTTGGGCAACTTTTTCGATTAGCTGGCCCGAATGTAGCGCAAAGTAGTCGATCGTCAGCTTTTTTAAGCGAATTATCTCGCGTGCTTGAAGGCTGATGTCGCTTGCCTGACCAGAAACTCCGCCCCATGGTTGATGTATTAGAATACGAGAAGAGGGCAGAGCATAGCGCTTCCCCTTTGTTCCGCAGGCGAGTAAGAGAGCAGCCATACTCGATGCTTGTCCTATACAGATTGTCTGTACATCGGGTTTTATATATTGAATTGTATCATAAATTGCTAGCCCTGCAGTCACTAATCCGCCTGGACTATTGATATAGATCGAAATATCTCTAGAAGGATCCTGAGATTCAAGAAAAAGAAGTTGTGCAATTACCAAATCGGCAATAATATCGCTGATTTCGCCATCGATAAAAACGATTCGGTCTTTGAGAAGACGCGAATAGATATCGTAGGATCTCTCTCCAATACCGGTTTGTTCAATTACGATTGGAACAAGATTGCTCATATATTCGGACATTTCATTTCCTTAGCGCCCATTGATTTGTCATAATCGAGATTCAATTCTCGAGCTCCAAAATAAAATTTAATCATTTCCTTTCATAAAGTCCAAATAGGACATGGGAGCCGATTCTTTGATCGTTGCTGAAGACAAAATATTGTCGAAAAACTTCCGCATAGCGATATCTTCTTTGATGTACTTTATCGTACCGTGCTTTTCATACTCCGCTTTGATCTCGGCCGGGCTCATTGTGCTATGAATTGCTTCCTTAGCTATTTCGGCGTCGACCTCTTCATCGGAAGAAGAATAAGATCCAGCTTCTATTAGCTTATCGAGAAGAATATTTGTTGCAAGCGCCTTCTCTGCTAGAGGTTCCCATTCTTGGAAAATCATCTCACGAGTCTTTCCGGACATTGCCAGAAGCATTTCCAAATGCTCATCGGAATCGACACCTGTCTGTTGTTTTAGCGATTCCCACCGCATTGCAAGCTCAGCAGTAATCATGGAGCGTGGAATAGATATATTCGTTCTTTTGAGGAGTTCATCCATAATGGCATTTTCTTTTGTTTTGCGAAGCTTTGCTTCTAGGTCTTCCATGAGGTGAGCGCGGACAGCTTCTTTGAGATCGTCGAGGGTTTTGTATTTTTCAGAAACATCCTGAGCTAATTCATCATCGAGATCTGGAAGGTCTTGATGTTTTACTTTACTGATTAAGACCTTTATGGTCGCTGTTTTTCCCGCGTATTCCGGAAACTCGAAATCATCAGGGAATGTTTTTGTTATAATTTTTTCATCTCCAGCCTTTAAACCGATGATTTCATCATCGAATTTATAGATGTTCAAATTTTTGCCGAGTTCGAAAGAGAAGTCCTGGCGTGAAGTGCCGGGAATTTCGCTTCCATCTTCTGCAATTTCAACAAAACTGGCGGTAACAATATCGCCAATTTCAGAAGGCCCATCTTTCTCCGCCACAATGGCATTTCGCTGCCTAATGTTTTCTAATTCTCGATCCAAATCTTCCTGGGTAATAGTGACATTTGGTACTTCGATCTCTATTCCATCAAGCGAAGGAAGTTCGAATACAGGGAATGTATCATAGGTAACGCTGAAGATAAAATCGGAATCGAGTTCGAAGCTTGGGTCGTCTTCTAGCGTAGGCATTTCATAAGCGAGCGGTGGTCGAGAGACATCTTTAAGGGCGGTCTCCAGTGCTTTTTCGATGACTCGTGCCATAGCATCAGTCTTAAGCGATGCGCCAAATTTCCGCTCGAGAACAGGGACAGGAACGTGTCCCTTTCTAAATCCATCGATCCTAGCTTGTTTTGCATATTCATTCATCATTGTATCATATTCAGATCGTACTTCCTGTGCTGGTACAGTAATTGTCATTCGCATTCTAGAAAGCTCAAGCTCTTCAATTTTCTTTTCGCTGATTTCCATGGAATCCTCTCAGTTTTTACTCTTCTGTAAAAATAGAAAAAGCCCGCTACACCGCGTGCTATAATGCAAAAAAAGGGGCGATTCGGCCAGTCTCCGAATCGCCCTGTTGTCGAAGCGGGAAACGGGAGTTGGACCCGCGACATCCACCTTGGCAAGGTGGCGCTCTACCACTGAGCTATTCCCGCATGCATTAAGGCTCTGTTTATGCGGCCAAGGCTCTTTTCAGACCAGCAACGCCTTTCATTAGGAAAGCATCCTGCGAGAGAAGGGACTTGAACCCTTACGCCTTAAGGCACCAGATCCTAAGTCTGGCGTGTCTGCCGTTCCACCACTCTCGCAATTTCATGCGAGGCGCATACTAGCGGAACCAAGCTTCTTCGTCAAGGCCCAAAATCAATTGAAAAACTTCGGCCTTTATGAGCCGCGAAGGGTTCGAACCTTCGACCCGCAGATTAAGAGTCTGCTGCTCTGCCAGCTGAGCTAGCGGCCCATATATGCAAAAACATGCGTCCGGCAGGACTCGAACCTGCGGCCTACGGATTCGAAGTCCGTCGCTCTATCCAGCTGAGCTACGAACGCGCAATTAGATTTAGGCCCAAGACCTGTAAGGTGTCGGGCTCGGGTGGGTGATGGGGATCGAACCCACGACAACCAGATCCACAGTCTGGCACTCTACCACCTGAGCTACACCCACCGTGTAATTGGCGATGCTTACAATGCCGAAATAAATCGAGACTGTCAAGAGGGGCTATTCACCAATAAGAATATACGTTTTTCAAGTAATTCCTTGCGCTTTCAGCCATTTCGTGTATAGTATCCGGAGAAAGAGGTGGCTTAGTGTATTTCCATGCCGGATGGTATCGAGTGATATGAAGAGGTATCTCAGTCGAAAGCGAGGCGATAAAACTTGAGATCTCTTCAATTTGTGCAATTGAATCGAGAACTCCTGGAACAGCAAGAGATGTAACCTCAATATGGCAGAGTTCAAAAGCAACCTTTATGAAATTCTTGATAACCTTTATTTCTCCTCCAAGCAATTTTCGGTAGATGAGAGGATCGGCTGTCTTTAAGTCGACATTTGCAGCATCTGTATGGGTAAGGATATGTCGAGCTGGTTCATCAAGTGCATTTCCATTTGTCACGAGGATCGTTTTTAGACCTCGGCTATGTGCTATCTGCATCGCCTCTATGACATATTCTATGTGCAATAATGGTTCGGAATAGGTAAAGCTTATAGATGGGCAACCCGATGCTAGAGCTAGCTCTATAAGTCTATCTGGCTCAATGATTTGTTTTTGAATATATGCAGGTGGAGGATGAGCAATCTCCCAATTCTGACAAAATGGGCAATCCATTGTACAGTTCCAAAATCCTACAGAAAAGGTTGACGTTCCGGGCATAAATCGCTTTAAGGGTTTTTTCTCGATAGGATCTATTGCAATAGAAGAAATCCATGCATAAAAGGGAAGAATCATCTTGCCAGACCGATTTTGGCGGGCATTACAGTGCCCTCTTGTTTCATTTTGGATTATGCATGCATGAGCGCATAGAATGCATTGTATTCTTGAGTTATCTAAGCTTCTCCAGTATCTCGCCCTATCTGCAGAAAGCCCATTGTCTATCATCAATCTCTCTTGCTAAGAAGTCTTGAAATGCTATGAGTATCAAAAGGTCTGTATTCCTTATCGTTTACTTCGAAAGGTTCGAATCGCACTGCAATTGCCCGCCTCCTTATCCAGATCCGGAATGTGCTGATCGCAGTACCATTGAGGTCAATAGTTGAGGGAAGCTCATCTAAAGCTTGCACATCTCGGGTTTTAATCTCAATAATCTCACCTTCCTTGAACCATGGCATGTTTTTTTGTTCGTGAAGCAAAAGTATAAGAAATTTTTCTTTATCATAGGGGTGTTTCTTTATGGAACCTACAAATGGAACAGCATCAAAGGCGGGATGCTCTCGATATCTTACAATATCAGATACATCCTCAAGCATCTCCAAATCTTCCGCGTCAAAATAGCTAGAAATACTCAAGGCAATCCTCCTTAGTGATTCTGTTTAATATTATAAATGATTTATGTTACTTTGTATTACATAATTTTTTCTTTTAGTATCCAGAATTGCCCAGATGAAAAGCAATCCAACGAAATCAGCACAAACCCAAGCAAACCAGTCTCCAAAATTCAAATAAAAAGTAAAACGAGATTCATAAATAGGAACATCTACCACCATGGAAGCGTTAATGAATTGGGGCAATTCAGCTATATTTCTTCCATCGGAACCAATGACGCAGGTGACTCCTGAGTTGGTCGAACGCACAAGTGCCCGCCTTGTTTCAATTGCTCTAAGCCGCGCTACAGCATAATGCTGAATTTGGGCGCTTTTTGTCCTAGACCATGAATCGTTTGTTAGATTTATCAATAAATCTGCGCCCCGATGGATAAAATCTCTGCATAACTCGGAAAAGGCATCCTCGAAGCATATAGGCGTCGCAAATCGAATGGTAGGCAAGGTATTCATACCATTCATACCATCATCTCTATTTTTTGGGCTCAATGCAAATATTACTTCTTCATTTCCCATTACCCAACCGCTTTCAAGTCCTATTACATTTTGAATAAAAGAGCGAAACCAAGAAAATTCCCAGAAGGGAATGGCTTCTGCAAACGGTACGGGATGTATTTTTGCGTATGTTTCGCCGATTTTACCTGTAGGATAAATAATACCAACTGAATTGGATGCTTCATTGGTATCCCAATTCCAGACCACTGGGAGGCCAGTCAGCAATGGAATATTAGCATTCCGCAGAAAAGGCAATAGAGGTTCTTCTGGAGGATTATGTTCAAACCAAGATTGGAAATCCTTATAAGGACGCCTTAGGCTTGTTTCGCTGAATACTATGAGGTCAGGCATTGCGCCTTTTTCTTCTTGGATTGATTTCAAAGCCTCTTTAGCTACTTTTATATTAGCGTATAGAGCTTCGTTCTCTCCCGATATCCATGGATCTGTGTTCTGTTGGCAGAGCAGAAGGCGCAATGTTGCCCTGATGGGAATAGGCCTAGAAATTGTTAAAGCACCATAAAGAAGTAGTATTATAGCCCAGGTACCGGCTATTGTAGGCCAACGAAAACAACTTTTTAAGGGGCTCATTTTGCGTGTTTTTTGCAAAATAAGTTCTGAGGTTGCTGATGAACATAAGGCTAAGAAAGCAGAAATACCATAGACGCCCCAGAGGTCAGCTGTCTGCAGCATAATCGGAAGCCCAGTAAAGGAGTAAGCCAGAAGCCCCCAAGGATACCCTAGAAAGCCAGTAGATTTTGCAAACTCTAGAGCTGCCCATGCTAGGGCGAATGCAAGAGGTCTACAGCCATCCGTATGGTGCAAAAAAAAACATCCATACATAAGGGCTACTCCATATATTACTGCATAAGCGATGGTTGTAGTCCCTAGAGTCCAAAATGCAAAGTTCTTATAGAAAAAAAGCCAATAGCTTGTCAGCGCATGATAAAGTGCTCCAAAAAGAGCGCCAATAAGGCTTGCTTCTTCTAGTTTTTCAGTATCAACAAGTGCCATATAAAGTGGCACGAGGCAGAAGAGGCCGAAAAACCAATTCCCATACAAGAAAAGTTCATTTGGCTGAGCAAGCGCAGCAAATAAAGCAGCTAAAAATGCCCATAGCAGGCGAATCCAGAAAGGTGTTGAAAAAGAACTGAGATTTTCGGGCTTTAAGATATTATGTCGATGCAGCCCCTTGGCTAATTCATTCATAATAAAATCAGTATAAGCGAAAGATCTTTTTGACTAAAGAGCTAGAGCAGATTTTTTCCATTGACTGTTGAAGTAAAACTGCATTAAATTAAAATTTATGCCAAATGCGGTCTTTGCAGGAAGCTTTGATCCTCCAACCTCTGGCCACCTCGATGTAATCAAGAGTGCCCTTAGCATATTCGACGGTCTTTATGTTGTTGTTGCCATCAACCCTGAAAAGGATGGATTGTTCACTATTGATGAGCGTATCGAAATGCTCAATGCCATGAACAGATTCGGTCAACGAATGAAGGTATGTAAATGGGATGGTCTAGTGACTGATTTTGCTAGTCAACATGGATGCACAGTGCTCGTGCGCGGACTCCGCAATGCTGCTGAATTGCCTTATGAGTCCACTATGGCCTACATGAACCAAAGACTCGATCCTTCCATAAAGACAGTTTTTTTCCTCTATGATGCTGAACATGTAGATATAAGCTCTACACTTGTGCGTGATCTTGTATCGCATAGTAGGCTTCCTAATGATATCGTACCAGAAGAAGTTGAAATGGTTCTTAGGCAGATATTACAGAGAAGAGGGCAACCCCTTTCATAACTTGCGCAAATAATATATGTTTAACGACTGCGAGCATGTCTATCTTGACATTTTTATAAATTTTGTATAATTTGGCATGCAATTATCATGCCGATATTGAATAATTATGAGGTTCTACCATGGCTGTACCGAAATTTAGGACGTCTAAAGCAAGGACGAGAAGACGCCGTTCCATCAACATGAAACTCAACCCACCAGCTGTCGTACATTGCAGTAATTGTGGAAACCCAGTTATGTTGCATAGGGTTTGTCCAAAATGCGGTTTTTACAGGGGTCGGCAAGTAATTACCCCTGAATCTAAATAAGGAGTCTTCCAATGGATGAGCAAGAGCTATTTGAGAAAATCAAGAAGATTATTGCTGACAAGCTCGAAGTAGATGAAAGCAAGATCACAATGGATGCAAGTTTCCGCCAAGATCTTGGTGCTGATTCTCTAGACACCTATGAGCTCGTTTATGGCATCGAAGAAGAATTGAGTATTCAGATTCCAGACGAGAAGGCGAATGAATTTGAAACCGTAAAAGATGCCTTTGAATTTATCAAGACCCAGGTAAAATAAAAAGACGAGCGAAGGCGTGAAGCAAAAAGATCACTCATGGCTAAGCTCCGGACAAGAGATCTCTCCTTCACGCTACAGCGCTTTGCTGTTCTTTCAAGAAGCCACAGGCATTTCTTTTCACGATATTACACTCCTTGATATAGCTCTTACACATAGCTCTTCTGTAAACGAGAATTCTTCAAATAGACAAGACAATGAGCGCTTAGAATTTTTAGGGGACAGTGTTCTTAGTCTATGCATATCTCACATTCTATATGAAAATCTTCCTGATAAAAATGAAGGCGAATTGGCCCATATGAAGAATGTCTTGGTATCCGAAACATCTCTAGCATCAATCGCAATGTCTCTCAATATTGGGGAATTTCTTGTTCTTGGAAAGGGAGAGGAGATGAGCGGAGGACGAATGAAGCCAGCTATTCTAGCCGATGCTACCGAAGCACTTCTTGGCGCTTACTACCTGGACATGGGGATAATACCAACTAAGGAATTCATATCAAGGCTATTTAAGAGTAAGCTCGAAGAGCTTCGAAAAACACCAAGCAAGGACTTCAAGTCCATAATTCAAGAATATGCGCAAAAGCTTGGTATTGAAATCCCTTCATATCTGGTCATAAAAATCGAAGGGCCAGAACATGCTCGGCATTTTTTTGTCTCCTGTGTTATCGATGGCGAAACCTTTGGCCCTCTGGAAGGAATGTCAAAAAAAGAAGCCGAGCAGCGAGTTGCCCAGCATATATTCGAAGTGCTGCATAATAGAAATGCCGAGACTGCTAGACTTCTAGATTTGGTGGCTGGAGGAAGTTCTGAGGCTGACAAGGATATATAAAGGCCTAGTATCTAATCAAATCTTCCAAAATACTTAGCTTTTGCTATCTCTAGAAGCTTTTCTTTCGTATTCAAAGCTGGGTCTTCGAGCACAGTATCCAAGAGCTCAGATAGAACTTCGCCCATTTGTTTGCCGCGAGGAATCCCAATTCTAGCAAGATTTTCTCCATTAATTGCCAGATCTTTGAGTGAAAGAGCTTGTTTTTCTTCTAGAATTCGATCAATTCTTGCTTTGAATTCTGACAGAGCTGGCCAGGATATGGGTTTTCCTGTGGTTGCAGTCGTATCAGCCAATCGAAGGGCAAATAGATCAGGAATCGTGGAAAATCCAACACGAGCGATGAATCTTCGGATGGCTGCATCTGTCCAATTTGGTTCGTAGTCGAACATATGGTAACGTACAAGGTGGCAAACCTTGTCGATAACACGATTTGGATACTTGAGTCGCATAAGAGCCTGTCTGGCAATTCTTTCTGACTCTATCTCATGTCGATAAAAGCTTACAGTTTCATTTTCAGTACGATAGCAAACTGGTTTGCCGATATCATGCAAGAGGGCCGCGAGACGTAGAGTAAGTAGCCGTTCTTCTTCTAGATTATCCGGAATGACTGCATCCAGGGTCGAAAGCAGGTGTTCGTAGACATCCTTCTCGCAATGATTCGGCTGAGGTATTCCTTTGCAGTCTTTTAATTCCGGAATTATTTCTTCTATTAGCCCGGTTTCCGATAGAATTCGTAAACCAATCGAAGGCTTGGCTGTCAATATTATCTTGGAGAATTCGTCGCGAATCCTCTCCGCAGAAACTCTCGAAAGGTTGCTGGAGCAAGAAGTAATCGCAGCAAGGGTATTTGGTTCAATGGCAAATTCCAGCTGGGCGGAAAAACGTATTGCGCGTATTGTCCTAAGGCCATCCTCTTGGAATCGCTCTATAGGATTTCCGACTGCACGGATAATCTTATTTTTTAGGTCCTTTTTCCCATCGAATGGATCGATGAATATATTGCGAACTAAATCGATGGCCATTGCATTGATAGTAAAATCCCTTCTCGAGAGATCCTGGGTTATATCGTCGACAAAGGTGACGCTGTCTGGATGTCTACCATCAGAATAATCAGCCTCTTTTCGAAGCGTTGTTATTTCTATTTTATATCTACGTGAACGAGAAATAATAGTTATAGTACCATGTTTTATCCCAGTAGGTATGGCAAAAGGGAATAACATCATACATTCTTCGGGAGTAGCATCAGTCGCGATATCGTAATCTATCACAGGTCTTTTGAGAAATGAATCGCGGACTGCACCACCAACCAGGAATGCCTTTTTCCCACTTTGGATGATTCTGTCTGCGATTCTACGGACCTCTGGATCGATACTGGGGATTATCATATCTGCCTTTGGAGTGTATCTTAGGCTTCAGCTCTATGTCTATGAGGAAGCTAATATGAAAGCCCTTATTGTGACTGGTGGCGATAATCCTCCTTCATCTGTGATTCGGCATCTTTCCGAGAATAGCGATATTGTTATAGCAGCAGATGCCGGACTTGAGATATGTATAAAGGCCGGTATAGAGCCTCATATTGCTATAGGAGATTTCGATAGTGTAGATCCTGCAATATTATCCCAGCTTTCAACAGAAAAGATTTTTCGCTTTCCAGAAGAAAAGGATTATTCTGATACCGAGCTTGCAATTGATGCAGCGCATCGCTATGGTGCAAAAGATATAATCCTTGCGGGAGGCGGAGCAGGGCGTCTTGATCATCTGCTCGCTATAAGAGCTCTTTTTGAGCGCAAGGACCCTATTAAAGAGTGGCATACTGCACACGAGAGTGCTTTTCTCGTCGATCGCGGCTTTAAGTTGCAGGCTTCTATGCCAATAAATAGTGTCGTCTCTGTTTTTCCTCTCTCTGAAGGAGCCTTGGGCATGCGATCGAATGGGCTTAAATGGCCATTGGATGGCCTGAAATGGGACTGCAGCGAATTTGGCTTAAGCAATAAGACGATCTCCGAAGAGATAGAGATCTATTCTGGAGAAAAGCCTATTCTTGTGATTTTGCCTCTTGATCTTAAGATTTCTATATCACAGGATTGCTAGATTACTGAATATCTCTTTTAATTGTTGGAGGGTATCCTTTGGATCTTGTACTAGTACACGGGATCCAGCTATGAGCTCTACAATACCTATTTCTCTCGGATAACGAGGTATAATGTGCATGTGTAGATGCTCTATGCTAGCTCCAGCTGACAAGCCCATATTATAGCCAATGTTATAGGCTGAGGGGCTTGCATATTTATCAAGTGCTTCTAGGCATGTTTTAGTTAGCTTATCTAATTCTTTCTCTTCTTCATCGGAGTATTCCCGAATATCCACAATATGCCTTTTAGGGAATACAATCAAATGCCCAGGATTATAGGGGTAGAGATTTATAGATACAATGAAATGCTCAGTCTCATGTACCACGAGTTTTTCTACTTCCTTGGAATCGTCGCGGACAAGACATAGTATACAGCCCTTTGGTCTTTTGCCTTGTAGATAGCCAATTTTTTTAAAGTTAAAGAGATATTCCATATTGAAGTATGATATATTAGCATTATGGAAAACAAAAGCGGTTCAGAATCGCAATCTGCTTTTATACATACTCTTAAGAAGCTTCTGAATTTTGCAGTGACTATTATTATTATCTTCTTAGTTAGCAGTTTCGTTATGTTGTTCTTTGACAGATCTAATGAATACAACGTTATATGGAGATCAATATATGAAAAATGCAATATCTTTCTCCTTGCTGTGAGTCTCTTTAATATGACAAGCATGATAGCTCTAAAGATAGCGGGGAAGGATCGTTTCTCTATTGGGCGTTTCATTTTTCAGTTCTTTCTTCTTGTTTTTGCCATTGCGGCCTTAATGCTGAATATTTTTGCAAAAAGCATCCGGATCTATTGAATCCTAATTGCTAACGAGGTTCTGCTAGCACCAAAGCTGATTGTTTTCAATTCTTGCATAGAAAGACATGGAAATGTATAGTAATTCAAATCTAGGAAAGCCTAAAGAATTATAAACAGAGATTGATCAGGAGGAATAATGTCCGTTAGAGTGCGCTATGCGCCATCCCCTACAGGAAATCAACATATCGGCGGTGTAAGAACAGCGTTGATCAACTATCTATTTGCAAAATCTCAGGGCGGAACCTTTATATTGCGCCTGGAGGATACAGATCGAACCCGTTATTCACAGGAATATGTGCAAAATCTCTACGAAACATTCAGGTGGCTTGGGTTTTATTGGGACGAAGGTCCTGATGTCGGTGGTTCTAAGGGACCTTATGTGCAATCTGAAAGAATCGATCTATATAGAAGGTATGCAGAAGAGCTTGTCTTTATGGACAAGGCCTATTATTGTTTCTGCGATTCTGAGCGCCTCGAGAAGCTTCGCCAAGAGCAGGTCGCTCAGAAAAAAGATGAGATAGGCTATGATCGCCATTGCCGCTATATCGCAGAAGAAGAGAGAGCACGCAACCTCGCAGAAGCAAGACCCTATGTAATCAGACTAAAGATTCCGCTTCATGGAATTACTGTTTTTCATGATGCTCTTCTTGGCCAGATAGAATGGAAAAATGAAGATATAAGCCCGGACCCAGTTCTCTTAAAGTCTGACGGTTTCCCAACCTATCATTTGGCAAATGTGATAGATGATCATCTAATGGGAATTACACATATAATGCGTGCTCAGGAATGGATTCCTTCGGCTCCTATGCACAAGATCATGTATGATGCTCTTGGTTGGGAGATGCCAGAGCTCTGTCATCTTCCTATGGTTCTGGGTCCGGACGGTCATAAGCTTTCGAAGCGGCATGGAGCCACGGCAGTGAATGAATTTAAAAAAGCAGGCTATCTTCCTGAAGCGCTCATCAATTATATCGCTTTGCTCGGATGTTCATACGAAGATGGTCGAGATATATATAGTTTAGATGAGCTTGTCCGCCTATTTAGAATAGACCGGCTCAACAAGGCGCCAGCGGTATTCGACTACCAAAAATTGGAATGGTTCAATGGCCAATATATTCGTATGAAAAGCGATAAAGAGTTGGCAGAGCTTATCCGTCCGTATTTGATCAGTGCCGGCCTGCGAAAAGAAGAAGATCCTCAAAAAGATCAAATGGAGCTGGCTGCGATTCCATTCATCAAAGAAAGACTTAAGCTGCTTGGAGACTCGCCTGCGATCATGTCTTACCTTTATAAACGTCTAGATATGCCTGCAGCAGAAGAATTTGTTCCCAAAAAAGCTAGCATCGACGAAGCAATAATGTATCTTGAAGAATGTAGATCGATCCTCGAGAGCTCGAATCTCGACGATCTTCCTGCTATTGAGGAAAAATTTAGAGAACGCGCTACAGTCATAGGAAAGAAACTAGGAGACATTCTGATGCCTTTAAGGGTAGCTATAACATATTCCCGTGTCAGCCCGCCTCTATTCGAATCGATGCGGATCCTTGGCAAGGATGAATGCATTAAAAGAATCGAGGCTGCAGTAGCCTATCTGCGAGGAGCTTGACCTAGCCATTCAATCCAAGCGATATTTCGCTTACTGTGCCTCTGAAGCGCAGCAAGGAGAGTTATATCATGTCTGAATTAGTCGAAAAACCCGAATACCTTGATTTTATCCGTGAGGCGGTTGCTGAGGATTTGCGCACCGGAAGATACAAAGAAGTCCGTACTAGATTCCCGCCAGAACCTAATGGATGGCTTCATATAGGCCATGCTAAAGCACTTTTCGTAGATTTTGGCGTAGCTCAGGACTTTGGTGGCAAATGCAATCTGCGAATGGACGACACAAATCCAGAGAAAGAAGATATGGAGTATGTAGAAGCAATCAAAAGAGATATCAAATGGCTAGGCTTTGACTGGGAAGATAGGCTTTTTTTTGCTTCTGATTACTATGAGAAACTATATGAGTTAGCCTGTAAACTTATCAAAAAAGGCCTTGCTTATGTCGACGATCTAGATGAAGAACAAATCAAAGAATTTCGAGGCACAAATGTGCCGGATAAGAATAATATTACCTATACTCCTCCTGGTCGAAATAGTCCATGGAGAGATCGTTCTCCTGAGGAGAATCTTGATCTATTCGAAAGGATGCGCGTTGGGGAATTTGCTGATGGTTCAAAGACTCTGCGCGCAAAGATCGATATGGCTCATCCTAATCTCCTCATGCGCGACCCTGTAATGTACAGAATTAGAAGAATTCCTCATTATAGGACAGGAACAAAATGGTGCATTTATCCAATGTACGATTTTGCTCACCCTCTCTCCGACGCCATTGAAGGAATAACCCATTCTCTATGCTCCCTAGAGTACGAGATTCATAGACCCTTGTATGAGTGGTTTATTCAAAACTGCGAAGTATTTCCTAGTCGTCAAATTGAGTTTGCTCGTCTTAACCTCTCTCATACCGTACTCTCCAAGCGCTGGTTGCTTCAACTTGTCAGAGAAAAGAAGGTCAAAGGTTGGGACGATCCGCGCATGCCCACTATTGCTGGAATGCGCAGGCGTGGATATCCTGCAGCGGGAATCAGGGATTTTCTAGGAAGAATAGGGATTGCAAAGACAGATTCCCTCGTGGATATTCAGCTATTAGAGCATTGTATACGCGAAGAATTAAATACACATGCAAATCGTTATATGGCTGTTATAAATCCCGTGAAGCTTGTCATAGAAAACTGGCCAGAAGGGAAAATCGAATGGCTAGAAGCTGTCAATAATCCAGAGGATCCTTCTGCAGGAATAAGAAAGATTCCTTTTAGTAGTACTCTCTACATAGATCGAGATGATTTTAGAGAAGTGCCTCCGCCCAAATATTATAGACTTTATCCTGGCAATCAGGTTCGATTGCGCTATGGCTATATTGTTACTTGTACTGGTTTTGAAAAAAACCCAACCAGTGGAGAAATCGAGAAGATAAGATGCGTCTATGACCCCAATACAAGGGGTGGAGATGCACCCGACAATAGAAAAGTAAAAGGCACTATTCAATGGGTTTGCGCTATCCACGCAATCCCTATTGAGGCTAGGCTATACGATCATCTCTTCGAAGCGGAACGCCCAATGGAAGTGCCTGAAGGTAAGACCTTTTTTGACAATCTCTCTGATCACTCACTTACAATCGAATCCCGAGCAGTAGCCGAGCCAGCGGTAGTCGAAATTGAAAAAGGTCAAACAGTACAATTCGAAAGAATAGGGTATTTTTGCAAGGACCCCGAGTCAACAAGCAGTTTGGCCGTTTTTAATCGTACTGTAACTTTGAGGGATACTTGGGCAAAAATCGAAAAGAAATTTCAGGAAAAGCCTCATTAATTCCATGGTCCTCAATAATTAAGCCATGATATTCCAGCAAAGGAGACAAGATTTATGTCAGAGACTACAGTAACTATGGAAAAGATCGTTTCCCTCGCAAAACGTCGAGGTTTTGTATTTCAATCCTCAGAGATATATGGCGGCCTTTCGGGAGCCTGGGATTATGGTCCTCAAGGAATCGAGCTAAAAAATAGAATCGCTCGATTCTGGTGGAAAGAAATGACCCAGATGCATGATAATATAGTGGGTCTTGATGCAGCCATTCTTATGCACCCCAGGGTATGGGAAGCTTCTGGACATGTCGAAAACTTCACAGATCCTCTTGTAGACTGCAAAAAATGCAAAGGACGCTTCAGGGCGGATCAGATTCCTCCCGAGAATCTTGCTGAAAAAAAATGCCCAGACTGTGGCGGCGAGCTAACCGATACTCGCAAATTCAATCTCATGTTCAAGACTAATTTAGGCCCAGTGGAAGATGAATCTGGCCTTGTCTACCTGCGACCTGAAACGGCGCAAGGTATATATGTAAACTTTAAGAATGTTCAGCAGTCCAATCGCATGAAGATTCCATTCGGCATTGCACAGATTGGAAAAGCTTTTCGCAATGAGATAGTCACAAAGAATTTTATATTCAGGACTTGTGAATTTGAACAGATGGAAATGCAATTCTTTGTTAAGCCAGGTACAGACGAAGATTGGTTCGAATATTGGCGTGCAGAGCGCTGGAGCTATTACAAGAAAATGGGCGTAAATATGAAGAAATTGCGATGGCATCGCCATGGAGCCGATGAGTTAGCTCACTACGCCAAAGATGCCTATGATATCGAATATGAGTTCCCAATGGGCTTCAAAGAACTCGAAGGAGTGCATAATCGCACTGATTACGATTTGAGTCGCCATCAGCAATATTCGGGAAAAGATCTGCAATATATCGACCAAGACAGCGGAAATGAACGCTATATTCCATACATCATAGAGACGAGCGCTGGTCTTACTCGGCAGCTTCTCATGTTGCTCTGCGATTCTTACGAAGAACAGAAGATATCCGATAAAGGAAATGAAGATGATTGGCGCACAGTGCTGCATTTTCATCCAATTTTAGCTCCTATTACGGTCGCGGTTCTGCCCCTTATGAAAAAAGATGGTCTAGCTGAGCTTGCTCAGAATATTCGGATAGAATTAAAAGATGATTTTGTAACAGATTATGATCAAGCAGGCGCCATTGGTCGACGTTATCGACGGCAGGATGAAATTGGCACACCTTTCTGCATAACTATCGATTACCAAACAAAAGAAGACAACAGTGTAACAGTTCGAGATAGGGATAGCATGCTTCAAGAAAGAGTATCCCGTGCTAATCTAACATCGTACATACAGCAAAAGATAAAGAGCTATAATACCGCCTCAATCTGACTGAAATAGGGAAGAAAAATCCAAAGATCAAAAAATGTCCCCGTGATAGCGCGGTATTTCGGGGACATTCCATGCGTTTTAATACTTCCTAGAATTCTTAAAAGCGATTCATTTACCTAGAACGGCATCCTTACAGGGTTTTGCTACAGTAATCTTGATCACATTCCGCGCGGGAATTGTGATCTGTTCTCCTGTTGCTGGATTACGTCCAACCTTGGCTTTGCGATGGACAACTTTCATAATTGCTATGCCTGGGATAGTAAACTTTTTATTCTTCTTTGCTTCTGAATAAGCGAGTTTGGCAAGTTCATCTAGCACAAGATTGATGTCCTTCTTAGTAAAGCCTGTCGACTTTGCTAATGCATCAATAATCTCGACCTTGGTCATTGGTTTTCCTGTCGATGGCATATTCTTCTCCTTTTCTTCGAAAATGGCGGTTCGACATAATAAAGAGCCGTCGCAAATATGCATAAAGCATATTTATGTATTTATTTTACCACAATTATGTTCCTTGTCTAGATTTGGTATTGAAAAGGGTGCACGACAAATTTGTGATGATTTTTCTAAGGTAAGATAAAAGAAAGACTTGCCTTTTCTATCTGATAATATATTATCTTATCAGATATGAGGAGGCATTTATGACAAATCAGAATGAGTCGTTGGATGAACTTGTGGAGAAAAAGAAAGTAGTGCTAGGAGAAATAGGAAAGCTTCCTGTCTTCCGTCCGGGAACCCTCGAAGCAGCATATAGGAAATGTGGCAAGCCCAACTGCCACTGTGCGCGGCCTGGTGCACAAGGCCATGGACCGGTCTGGATTCTTACAAGAAAAGTGAAGAACAAAACCGTGTCGAAGGTGATCAAGAAGGACACAGTGGAGTCGACGCACGAACAGATTCAAAGCTACCATGAGTTTCAGGAGCTCATACGCGAGTATGTGGAGACGAATGTGAAAATCTGTGACAAGCTGTTGGAGCAGCCTAAAGTAGACGGCCTCAGTGAGGCTGAAAAAGGGGGCTCGTAGCCCTCATCAATGAAGAAACCGAGCATGAATTTGATAAGCTCATGCAAGGGAAGAGTAGGCTTGGGTTTATGGAGCTAGAATCGAGTATGCGAGCGGCTGCACTGAAGGTTGCCGGCAAGCTTTTAGAAGCCAAGCTCAATGAGGACACAAGCGATTACCATGGACAAGCATATCGCTGTTCCTGTGGAGGGACAGCGGTCTATCGAGGGCGACGGGCAAAGACCTTTGTTACTGTGGTGGGAGAGATTACGCTCGAACGGGCATATTACTATTGTCATGAGTGTGGCAATGGTTTTTATCCTCGCGATAAGGAACTTGGGCTCACCTTGGGGTTTCTATCGCCAGGAGTAGAAAAGATGGTAGGAGCAAGTGCTGCCATGGTGAGTTTCGAGGAGAGCCACAAGCTCTTACAGGAATTAGCAAATGTTGAGGTAGAGACAAAAGAGATCGAGCGCACTGCGGAAAGCTTAGGGAAGGATATTGCAGAGGATGAATGCTCCTATGTTCCTGTGAGAGAGGCAGTACAAAAAACTATGTACCTTGGGCTTGATGGCACCGGGATACCGATGCGCCATGAGGCAGTTGAAGGTCGAGTAGGCAAGCAGCCTGATGGCACAGCGAAGACGCGGGAAGTGAAGCTCGTCTGTGTATGGACTGCAGAGAGTAAAGATAAGGAAGGTAATCCAATACGGGATAAGGGCTCTGTGAGCTATAACGCGGCCATTGAGAGTGCAGCCTATGTGGAAAAGGATGAAAGTCCTTCGGAGTTTGCCCTCCGAGTTGAACGGGAAGCCCGTCGGACTGGCTTTGAGAATGCCCCTAGGCAGGTGATCATTGGTGATGGAGCGAAATGGATATGGGCGCTTGCGTATGAACTCTTTCCTCATGGCATTCAGATTGTGGATCTCTATCATGCACTAGAGACAGTCTCTACCGTTGCAAAAAAGATATTTGGAATAGAGAGCGAACTGGGTGATCAAAAAGCTCAAAGCTGGCGAAAGCTTCTTGAAAGAGGAGCGATTGATGAGATCATCGAAGCACTCACTTCCTTTGAGGAAAAGCATCCTGAGGCTACTACCTGCATACATTATCTTGAGACGAATCGAGATAGAATGCGCTACCCACTCTTTCGCCGTCTTGGCCTCTGCGTCTCGAGCGGCGTAGAGGAAGCTGGCTGTAAAGTCGCCATAGGAACCAGGCTTAAGCGAGCAGGGATGCATTGGACTGTCGAAGGTGCTAATGCCATTATTGCGCTGCGCTGCAACAGACTCAGCCGCCGTGATGAGGAGTATTGGGCTCGAAGAAATGCTGCTTAGCTACCTTTGCACAAAATTGTCGTACACCCTATTGAAAACTTGTGGTATTTCTCACTTTTTGGAAGAAGAAATGACTTTTTTAGAAATACAACAATAGAATAACTTGAGCAAGCGCCAATTTCATCCTATACTGCAAAACTTAAAGGAGCATTTTTCATGAACAGAGCGCTCGAGATCTTGAAAGAACGCGGTTTTGTGCAGCAATGCAGCGATCTGGAAGGGCTTTCCAATCTTATGGACGAAGGGCCAATAACCTTCTACATAGGAACTGATCCAACAGGTCCTTCTCTCCATATAGGTCATATGGTTCCGTTTTTTGCAATGCGCCATCTAAGAGATGCAGGCCATCGTGGCATAGCGCTTCTAGGGGGTGGGACAGCTCGCATCGGAGATCCCTCAGGCAAAACCGAGATGAGGAAACTAATTTCCTATGAAGAAATAGATGCTAATACTGAAAGATTTATAGATCAGCTCGATCGTTTTATCCATTTCGATGGCGTCAATGCACTTACAGCTAACAATAAGGATTGGTTATCCAATCTCAATTACATCGAATTTTTGCGCGACATAGGTCGCCATTTTTCGGTGAATAGGATGCTCTCCTTTGAAAGCTATAGAATGCGACTGGAGACAGGGCTTTCCTTCATAGAGTTCAACTATCAACTTTTGCAGAGCTATGATTATCTTCAGCTTTACAAACTTCATGGTTGTAGATTACAGATAGGAGGCGACGATCAGTGGGGCAACATAGTAGCTGGAATTGAGCTAATAAGAAGAGTAGAGGGTGCTGAGTGTTATGGGCTTACCTTTCCACTCGTAACCACTAGCGATGGGAAAAAAATGGGCAAGACCGAAAAAGGTGCACTCTTTCTTGATCCAGAAATCACAAGCCCCTATGAATTTTTCCAGTATTTTAGGAATGTGCCAGATAGCGATGTAGAGAGATTCTTGCTGATGTTTACTTTTCTGCCCATAGACGAATGCAGATATCTCGGTTCGCTCAAGGATAAAGCGCTTAATGAAGCCAAGGAGCGACTTGCATGGGAAGTCACATCCCTTATCCATGGCGAAGAAGAGGCCAACAAAGCACTGAGTGCCGCCAAGGCAGCATTTAGAGGAGAAGGAGACGCTTCCCAACTTCCAACAATCGAGGTTGAAATATCCCGCTTAGATTCAGGCATTGGAGTGCTTGATCTATTTGTTGAAGCAGGACTTGCGCCCTCTAAGAGTGAAGCGCGCAGATTGGTTAAACAAAGTGGCGCCTCGGTTAATGGCAGAAAAATCGAAAACGAAATGCAAATCTTGACATCGCGCGATTTAGAAAACAATGCACTAATGCTCAGAGCTGGAAAGAAGCGTGTTGCGCGAGTAGTGCCAAAGTCATAAGAATAGTATGGAGCATTTATTCCTTGCCCTTGCCGATATTCATGGCAACATCGATGCGCTAAAACAGATATTAAAGGCAAATCCTAACATAGAAGGAATTCTTGTTGCTGGGGATCTTACGAATTTCGGAAAAGAAAAAGAAGCTCAGAATGTGCTATTGGCGTTTTCAAGCATTACATCCAAAGCTGCGCTATATTTCTTGGCGGGAAATTGCGACACTATAGAAGCAAGAAGGTACTTTGAAAAGCAACCTGGATATATTGAACAGCGATGCTTCCCCCTTCTTTCTGAAAAGGATATATGGATCATTGGTAGCGGTGGAGGTCTAATTCATACTGGGCTGACGCCATTCGAAATAAGAGAGGAAGAACTGGAAAACGGTTTAAACCATGCTTACAAATGTGCCATTCAAGGTTATAGAAATATAATTGACAGTTCAGAGCTCACCCCCGATCTTATTGTTTTGACTCACACCCCGCCCAAAGATACCTTTGCGGACATACGTCATTCGCGACATATAGGAAGCATAGCCTTTCAGAGATTCCTCTATGAACATGAGCCACTTTTATGGATTTGCGGCCATATTCATGAGGGCAAAAGCATTCATATCGAAAATAGGACCTTGGTAGTTAATCCTGGACCAGCTGCACATGGTTCGTACGCGCTAATTCTACTTAAAAGATATCCTAAAGGCTGGAAGGCTGCTGCTGAACTAAGGTCGATATGATATTTCAGCAATCTATCAGCGACCAGTAGGACTATATAGATATTTAAAGTAGTCCATTCCAGTAGATAAGGTCTTATTGAATGCAGGCATTGTCTTTCGATATGACTCGATTGCTTTCCAGAATTCGAAGAATGAAGGATCTCGCCCAAAGGAATCGGCATAGATCTTCGATGCTTCGGCATCCGCTTTACCCTTGATTGATTCACCTTTTGCATATGCAGAAGACAGTATCGTGCGCTTCTCATTTTCCAGTTTCCCGAGCCATTCAGCTTTTTTCCCTTCGCCATAAGCTCTAAATGCTTGCGCTATTTGATTACGCTCCTTGATCATTCGCTGATATACACTCTCACTAAGCTCATCGGAATACTTGATTTGTCGCGGAAGGATATCGACTACTTCAATTCCAAAAGATGGGACTATTTCCGAGACGAGGGTTTTCATTTCTTCCGCAAGAACCAAACGGCCTTTCTCGATTTTTTCGTATTGAGTTTGTGTTATGGCTAGTTGCTGAAGCGTGGTGTTGTTTTCTATATCCCCTGTTTGAAAGCTTTCTACTTGGCTTTCTGACAAAATTTCATCGCTGCTGCGAACAGCCTCTCGCAGATAATTCGAGGATATGACAGTCCTCACTGCCGAATCGATTACATCGCTGAGCTTGCTAAATGCTCCATCGAGAGTATTTACAGATTCATAGAATTTTATCGGGTCCACTATTCTCCAGCGGGCAGTTGTATCGACATAGATAAATTGATTTTCCTTTGTGGGAATTCTCTGAGGTTCTCCATCCCAGGACATCAGCTTCTTAGGATATTTCATGACAGTATCGACAAAAGGGCTTCGCCATTTCAATCCGGCACTGGTATGAAAAGCAACTATTTTCCCAAAGCGCACCACCACGGCTTGTTCACCTTCGTTTAGCACAAAGAGAGGCCCAAAGATTATGATGAAAAGAATTCCTAATGCCACAACAATTGTTATGATTATTGATGTTTTTTTCATCTTGAAGCCTCCTGAGAAGAAGGAGTCTGAGCTAAATTCTTTATAGGCAATACATTCTGAAGTGATTTGTCGATGAGATCTATATTCTCTTGGTCTTTGAATATTTCCTCCATCATTTCGTAATATAGACGTTTTCGCGTTATTTCGGGCGCTTTGCGATATTCGTCATAGACAGAGTTGAAACGAGAGACATCGCCCTTTGCTACATTGACACGCTCTGAAGCATAACCCTGTGCAACTTCGAGTATCTGGTCTGCTTGACCTTGTACCTTTGGAATTTCTGCGTTATATGCTTCTCTCCCTTCATTAATAAGTCTGTTCATATCCTGGATCGCTTTGTTTACGTCTTCAAAGGCAGCTTGAACGCCCTCCGGAGGTACAATATTTTGAAGCTGAACCTGTGTCACCGTGATTCCAAGACCATATTTCGAGAAGAATTCGTTCATAAGGGCGACGGCAGCTTCCTGGATATTCTGACGTTCAGGGCCTATCACACCTAGAATAGTTCTATCTCCCACAAGCATATTGATTACTGTCTGAGAAGTATCTCTGATTGTTTTTTCTTTATCCATCACATTGAACAGCCATGCTTCTGGATCTGTGACACGATATTGAATGATCCATTCGACATCTACAATATTGAGATCTCCAGTCAACATTGTAGATTCATTGGGGAATTTTTCGCTTGAATATTGTGTGACTATTCCCGGCCTTACAGTTCTAAAACCAAAAGTCTCGGTTTGGATCACCTGAGTCTTTACAAGATGGGCCTTTTGAATTCCAAATGGCAATTTGTAATGAAGTCCAGCGCCAAGGGTCTTTGTATACTTTCCGAAGGTTGTAATAACCGCCTTTTCAGTTTGGTCTACAATGACAAAGCTCGTCAGCAGGAAAAAGATTACACATAGTGCAATTATTATAGTTATCACGAGAGGCCATTTTAATTTTATTTTCCACATTTTCTTAGGATTAGGCGTATCTGCCATGTCTTACCTCCTTATTGAAAAATGAATTATTGTTTCATATTGCCAATGACTGATCTATCCTGTGGGATATAAGAGTATCAATTTCTCTCTTATTCATATTGAATAAATAGGATATAGCAAGCCCAAAATCATTAGGAAGAGGATCAAAAATAGTCAAAGGCATGTCTTCAAAAAGGGGTTGTACAAAGCCTAAACAGCATGAATGCAAAAAGTAACTGTTGATTTCAGGTGTCTTAGATCCTCCATATTTTGAATCTCCTGCAAGTGGGTAGCCGTGAGATGCTAGTTGCACTCTTATTTGATGTGTAAGCCCAGTTATGAGATCTACAAGCAAAAGGCTGAATAGCTTGCTCTGTATCAACGGGAATGCATGAAGGATAGCTTCCCTCCCTTCATTTTTATCTATGACACTCAATCGTCTCTTCTTATCGCGCAGAATAGAATCCTTGAGTAAGATTGGCTCATCTATCCTTCCTTCGACTATGGCAATATAGAACTTATGAATCCTTCTATTCCTCATTGCAGTGCTGAAAAGGTCTGCGCCGATTCTGGTTTTTGAGAATACTATGATTCCAGAGGTGTTCCTATCTAGTCGATGAAGCGGTCCTGGAGAAAATGATACAGAAGGCTCCAATAGATCGTGAAGAAAGCTATGCACATAAGCATCTAGATTTGTATTTCCATCATGTACTAACATTCCTCTCGGCTTATGGAAAGCGATAAGATGGCTATTCTGCCACAAGATACTTGGAATTTCATCATAAGACCCTTGTGAATGCTTTTTTTTAAGCGAAGCACTTTTTATTATTGTTTGGCTATGACCTTTCTCCCAAATTTTTTCTGGGAGTCTTATCTCAACAATATCCCCTTCTTTTAATCTATCATTCGGCTTTATGGGGCTATTTGAAGTCCTGATATCTCCCTGGCGAAAAAGACGATAAATTGTTGAAAGAGCAGTATCTTTGAGCACCTTTCGGACTATTCTATCAGCACGCCGTCCATCGTCATCTCTACTAAGAGTGATGGTCAACAATTTGCCCACGAATTGACCATAATGCTTTGTAAGCCGTGGGTCAACGGTTGTACGTGCTTCGATCATGCTTGACAGAGTCTATAGCATCTCGCACACTCTATGTAATAAGGCTAAGTAGTTCTTCAATGCCAGAGGAGTATATTTCTTCGATGCAGAGCTTCAAAGTGGTAATAGGGATGTATAATCATCTCCCCTATAATGCATCAGGAGCATTATATGAACAGACATACCAAGGCGCGTGGCGCCCTTTTCTCTCTGGGCTATACAAATTTCTCTCCATTAAATCGGTAATCTACTTTTCTGGTGCTATTTTTCCATGGCTTGAAGAAAATCATCCCGAATATATGTACCTTCTCGTAGAGATGGTTAGAAGAGGACAGGTCGAGCTTTTAGGAGGTGGGTTATACAATCCGCTTTCGCCTCTTATAAGCACGCAGGATATGACTGGACAGGTCGAAAGCTTAAGTGCTTTTATTCGTAAAACCACTGGCAAAAGACCTTCTGGTGCATGGCTCTATGAATATTCTTGGAGCTCTTCTATACCATCCATCCTACAGAACTCAAAAATCCAGTATACTTTTTTGCCCGCAGAATACTTTTCATACGAACAAGGAAGCAGAGAATTCTGCATGCCAATCGCTTCGGAAGATCATCGAAAAGTGATAACGATATTTCCCACTTTTGAATCAAGGGATTCAGAAAATGGCTTTGTACCTTATGAAAATACTCTCCTGGATCTTCAAGAATCATATCCCGAATGCAAGACATTCATCATTATGGCAGATGGCAACGAAATAAGCACCAGTTGGGAGAAGAGCGGCCTCGAATCTCCGGATGTCCTTTTCGAGCGCACTTTTGCATGGTTTCAGAAAAACTGCCTAGAATATGACACCCTTACTCCTATTCAACTCCATAAAACCACAAAACCCACTAGGATAATATATTTTTCTCAATGCTATTCACAGCGGTTTAAGGATTATTGCAAGAAGACAATCAATCGCTTGCCCACTAAAAATCAAGGATATATTCAAATTTCTAAGCAATCTGTATTAGATCATCTACTTGTACATAATCTTTATCAAAAATTGAACTATGTCTCTACTATGATAGCGCTTTTTAGGGGTGATAAATCGAGAAAGAAAGCCTCTATCGATGATGTCTGGAAAGCTCAATGCGGGGATCTTTTTTGGATCGGCCCCACTGGTGGAATCCTAGTTCCAGAAGCAAGGCTAGGTGCTTTTTCCTCGCTTATAGAGGCTGAAAAAACAATACGACAGAGCAGATTTCACTCGTATCTATCATTTGACGATCTGAATTTCGATGGCTTAAAGGAAGCAATATTTCAATCTTCTGTTTATAACTGCTATTTACAATCGGAATTCGCCTCTGTAAGCGAATTTGACTCTATAAAGACAGAGACAAACTATGCCTGCGGATGGAATGACGATCAATGCTCCACAGGATGCTTCAAAGATTATATAAGCACCGAAGGAAGCTTCGAAAGTAATATCATAGCAATAGAGCATTGGAACATGGTAGAGAATCCAAAAGAGGAGTCGAGTGTTCTTTTTCGCAGAGAATTTTCGAATAGGTCTTATGGCCATTTTTTGACCCTTGTTTGTAGAAAGACCTATCGCTTTAGAAATGACTTTTTCAGCATAGATTATGAATTGAGCAATAAGAATACGGAAGCTTGCCAGTTTCGCTTTTGTACTAAATCCGAGATTATTGCCACTCCAGTTTTTGAGGATCATAGGATTGAATTATTACATCATCGAGAGAGCAAAACCTTAGATTTGAAATCGCAATTATCCTTCGAAATGGTCGATGGTATCGGGCTTAGCAATCTTAGAAAAGCAGAGAGAGTGTTAATCCGTTCTGATTCGCCGTTTTCACTATTCGCAAAATCTAATTTCTTGCAAAAGCCTACAGTCTCTCCGCAAGTCTTGAATGTTCCATCAGATTTTCTCATGTTCGAAGGCTTTTCGATCAATATTGGATGGGACTTGTCTATCCCTCCTGAAGGAACGGTCTTTTTTTCTCTATCTGTCCATTTGGAGCATTGAGTAATTAGTCGATATATATATCTTCAAATAAACGGGGTCTTGAGGTTAGAAGATGAATTTCTTTAGAATAGGAGAATAATGGAGATGACTCAATTTCCTGAGAAGCTGGAAGGCCTTCATGTTCACCTTGTGGGAGCAAAAGGCACTGGAATGACTGCACTTGCAGAGATACTAAAAAAGCGGGGTGCAATCCTTACAGGTAGCGATGTGGCTGATGTGTTCTATACTGATAGTATTCTACACTCGCTTGGTGTCGAACTTTTTGAAAACTTCGACAAGAATAATCTACCTCTTAGCACCGATATTGTTATTCACTCTGCAGCATATTCGCGTGAAGGAAATCCTGAGCTCAAGGCGGCTACCTATCGAGGTATACCAATATTTAGCTATCCTGAAGTGCTTGGAGCTCTTTCTTTGCATAGCAGGTCTGCTGGCATAGCCGGTGTTAACGGCAAAACTACGACAGCTGCTTTGTCGGGTATACTCATAAAAGCATTAGGATTGCCTGCAATGGTGCTAGCAGGTTCTGCGATTTCTAATTTTGACGATAGATGTACTTTAGTCCAGGGAGAGACTTATTTTATCGCCGAAACTTGTGAGTACCGCAAACATTTTCTTAACTTCAAGCCTACTTGGATAGTGCTTACATCAGTGGAAAGCGATCATCAGGATTATTTTCCGACATACGAAAGCATACGCGATGCATTTGTGGAGTATGTCCTTAGTCTTCCTCTCAATGGTGTTCTAATCTTTTGTGCTGATCAGAAGGGCGCTGTAGAGGTTGCAGACCTTGTCCTACAAAAAAGGAAAGATATCAAATATGTAGAGTATGGTTTTTTAGCTCATGGAAAATACAGAATTCGCGATTTTCAGACCAAAGCGGGAGTCAATACCTTTATCCTAGGAGAGAATTCTTTTCCAATAAGGATTCATTTACCAGGGAAACATCTGGTTCAGGATGCGGTTGCAGCAATCGCTCTTGTCGAGCAGATATATGAAACAGAAAAATCGAAAACGTTTGAGGAATCTGAGTGGAATTCCATAGTCGAAGCATTGGCGACTTTTAGGGGTTCAAAGCGACGTAGCGAAATAATAGGGGAGTACGAAAAGATCCTTATCATGGATGATTATGGGCACCACCCAACAGCAATTAAGACTACAATCGAAGGAATAAAGAAATTTTGGCCCCATAGAAGGCTTGTGGTGGATTTTATGTCTCATACTTATACAAGGACAATTGCACTGCAAGATGACTTCGTTTCTTCTCTGGATAATGCAGACTCTATCTTGTTGCACAAGATATATGCTTCAGCGCGTGAACAGCCTGTCTCGGGATTCAGTGGCAAAACTCTCTATGAGAAGCTTTGCGAGCATCGTCCAGAACTTTTTCCAATAGACTTAGAAAAAGATAACAGAGAAAAGATGATTACCTGCTATAAGAATAAGACCAGAGAAGATAAGAAAGGCTTTATTGCATATGTTGATGAGCCTTTGGAAGCACTGAATCTTCTTATTAATCTATTACAACCAGGTGATATTTTTCTGACATTGGGTGCTGGCGATAATTGGAAACTAGCTAAAGCTCTTGCTGAGAGATTGGATAAAAAACCTGCAACATCGAAGTAATTGAGATGTTAGGAGAACAAAAACAATGAAGAGTATGACTGGATTTGCCCATAGTCCAATATTGGCAAAGGATTTTCAGGGCACCCTTACACTCAAATCCTACAATAACCGTTTTTTGGACATATCGATTTTTCTTCCACCATATGCATATCGAATTGAGCCTTTGATTCGAGATTATTTAGGATCTCGCATACTTCGAGGGAAGATCGAATGCACTCTTAAGTTAAAAAAAATAGAGCTCTCGCTTGAAGATATTGAGCTTCAATTTCAAGCAGCCACGCTACTTTCGGAACAATTGCGCAAGCTTGCTAAAGCATGCAATATAGAAAAAGACTTGTCGCTCGACCTCATAACAAAATTTCCTGGCATTGTCGATATGAATATAGAGATTGATGAGAACAACTTTTGGCCTATATTGATGCCAATACTTGAAGAAACCTGGCAAGAATTTGAGGAAAGTCGAATTCGAGAAGGTACAGCCACAGAAGAGAATATAAGAGGACAGCTTAAAAGGTTGAAATCGAAGCTTAATGAAATAGAACTTCAAGCCGATTCGCTCGAAAGAATAGTGCATGAACAGATAGTAACTAGATTCAAAGAATTATTATCCGAAAACTATGATGAAAGCCGAGTGCTTCAGGAAGTAGCGGTGCAACTTGTTCGCCTTACCATCAATGAAGAAATAGGCCGGCTTAGAGCCCATATCGATGCCTTCGAATCAATTGCTAGGCAACCTGTTTGTGGCAAGAAACTAGATTTTCTATGCCAGGAGATGAATAGGGAAATCAACACGATAGGCTCAAAGAGCATGCTTGTCCCGGTATCTCATGCGGTGGTCGAGATGAAAGACGCTCTCGAGAACATTAGAGAACAGCTTAGAAATGTGGAGTAATATAGATATGGGTATCATTGCAATATCGGGAAAATCAGGCTGTGGCAATTCAACCGTGCTGCATTTGGTTGCTGAAAAACTTGGTTATGAACCAGTGAATTACACTTTTCGCAGTATGGCAGCAGACATGGGGATAAGCTTTGAGGAGCTACATAAGAAAGCGCAGGAAAGCCTCGAATATGATCGAAAGTTAGACGAACATCAGGTTCAGCTAGCACGAAAGGGTAATACCGTGATAGGTTCCAGATTGGCAATCTGGATGTTGCCTGAAGCTGAGCTAAAAGTCTATCTCAAGGCTAGCCATGCCACACGTGTTAAAAGAATCCATGCAAGAGAAGGCGGTGATATTGAAGCAATAGACCGTTTTACCAAAGAGAGAGATGCGAAGGATAGGGGCCGATATCTTGCACTTTACAATATCGATATCGATGATATCTCTAGTGCTCATCTTGTAATAGACACTGAGCGATGGTCTGCAGCCCAGGTTGCCGATATCATCGTATATGCATACCATCTTATTCATTGAGGTAATCTGCATGGCATCAGTTCTTGATAATAAGCGAGTTGCCTTTGTAACTGGCGCAACGAGTGGGCTCGGTCTTGCGATCTCAAGATCGCTGCTTGACATTGGATACATTGTCTATGGAGCCGGACGTCGCCAGCAACCTCCTGATCTGCCTCAAGATTTTATCTATGTACCAACCGACGTGGCTCTTGATGAATCAGTAAACAAGAGCAGAGATTTTGTGCTTTCTCAGGAAAGCCACATCGATCTTCTAGTATGCGCTGCAGGCTTTGGAATTAGCGGATCGATCGAGGATACTTCTATTGATTTAGCTAAAGCTCAGTTCGATGTGAATTTCTTTGGCACTGCAAGAGTAGTGTGTGCTTTCTTACCTAGTATGCGTCAGCATGGTAGGGGGAGAATTATCATTGTTGGCTCTATAGCAGGAAAGATCGGAATGCCATTCCAAGCTTACTATTCTGCAAGTAAATTTGCTCTCGAAGGTTTTGTAGAATCGTTGAGGTATGAGGTGCGCAGATTTAACATCGAAGCTTGCATTGTGGAGCCAGGAGATTTCAAGACCGGGTTCACTGGTTCTAGACAGAAGATTATGACACCCGAAAGTCCGTACTATGATCAATTTGAGAGAGTAATAGGTGTACAGGAACATGACGAGATAAATGGATTGGATCCAGCGAAAGCGGGCAAAAAGATTGCTGGATTAGCTGTGTCAAAGCACCTTCCCACTCGCTTAACAATAGGGCCATTTTTTGAGCGGTTTGCAGTATGGATTCGAAGACTCATTCCTGATGCCTGGTTTGAAGTCTTTTATAGAATGTACTATCGTCTTTAACATAGAAAGGTCTCGAGAATTATTTTCTTGTGCGCTATGATAAAGCCCTCTATAGTAGGCATAGAGAAGGGAAATATATGCATGTTGCAACATCAGCTATAGAAAAAAAACATTTTGGCACTCTTTCGAGCGGGGAGGAAGTTTCGCTATTTATTCTCAAGGCTGGATCTTTTCAAGCAAGTTTTACTGATTGGGGGGCAACATGGGTAAGTTTTATAATGCCCGGCAAAGAAGGCCAAAAGGACGACATATTGCTTGGTTTTTCGATGCTCTCTGGATATGTAGGAAAGCATCCATATTTCGGTTCAACTATTGGGCGCTTTGCAAACAGAATAAGCGGTGCTCAATTTACACTTAATGGGATAGTATACAAACTCTGGAAAAACGATAATTGCAACCACCTGCATGGCGGTCGCAAAGGGTTTGATAAGCATCTATGGAATCATGAATTATCAGCTTTTTCAGGGGAACCAGCTATTAGATTTTCCAGGATGAGCCCTGATAGAGAAGAGGGATACCCAGGCACACTCTATGTTGAGGTTATTGCTTCTCTATCGTCTTCAGGAGAATTGCGTCTACATTATTATGCTGAGACAGATGAAGTGACCCCTATAAGTTTAACCAATCATGCTTATTTCAACCTTGCTGGCGAGGGGAAAGGGACTATTCTTGACCATGAACTTGAAATGCAGGCAAGCATGTACCTACCTGTTGATGAATATCTAATTCCAAAAGGAGAGATTTGCCCTGTTGATGGGACAGCTCTCGATTTTAGATTCACTAAACGAATTGGAAGAGATATAGCAGATGTAGGCAATGGTTATGATTTTTGCTATGTTATTGACAAGGATTACCTGCCATTAAAGCCTTTCGCTTTCGTATCTGAGCCATCTACTGGAAGAAATCTTAGTGTAGCTACCACATTGCCAGCCGTTCAGTTTTATACAGGTAACAACCTAGCCGCAATAACTGGAAAAAGTGGCTCTATCTACGATAAATATGCTGGCTTTTGTCTAGAAACAGAGATGTATCCTGATTCACCAAATCAACAGAATTTTCCTTCTTGTTTTCTGTTTCCAGGGAAGCCCTGGGAACATGAGACAGTATATAGATTTGATATACAATATTGATGTAGGAGTTGCACATGTTAGAAGATATTGCAAAACCAATAGAAGATCTAAAAGAAGACATTTTTGAAATCTGGGGGCGTCTTTGACGCGCCTTCTATAGAACAGAAAATCTATGATCTAGAGGCTCAAACTAATATTCCAGATTTTTGGTCAGAACAGACCAAGGCTAAAAAAACCCTCAGCGAGATAAAGACATTGAGAGATCGCTTGGAAACTTGGCAAGAGCTGCATAATGATATTCTTACACTTGAAGAGATGTACGAATTAGCACATCAGGAGGATCAACAGGACATGGAGGCTGATCTTCAAGCTAGTCTTGAAGATATTAAGACACGTTTCGACAGAGCTGTGGTTATTGAACTTCTCTCCGGAGAAGCAGATCGAAATGACGCCTACCTCACTATTCATGCTGGTTCTGGTGGTACAGAAGCATGTGATTGGGCCAGTATGCTTTATCGAATGTATGTACGATGGGCTGAAAGGCATGATTTTAAGGTCGAGACTCTGGACTTCCTCGAAGCAGAGGGCGGCATAAAATCAGTTACAATCCAGATTTCAGGTGAATATGTATATGGTTATCTAAAGGGAGAGACGGGAGTTCATCGTCTGGTAAGGATTTCCCCTTTTGACGCAAACGCAAGACGGCACACATCTTTTGCCTCTGTATCGGTAATGCCTGTACTCGATGAATCGATCGAAATCGATATAAGACCAGAAGATATACGGATAGATACATATCGAGCAGGCGGAGCAGGAGGGCAAAAAGTCAATAAGACAGACTCCGCAGTGAGAATTACACATTTAGCTACAGGTATTGTAGTTACATGTCAGAATGAGCGTAGTCAGTATAAAAACAAGGATGTAGCCATGAGCATCCTTAAGTCAAGGCTGTACGAGTATTACAAAGCAGAGCGAGACAGAGAAACTGCAAAATTCGCTGGCGAAAAAAAGGAGATCGCTTGGGGGTCTCAGATCAGGTCTTATGTTTTTCAGCCCTATACAATGGTAAAGGATCATCGGAACAAGTTTTCGGTTGGAAATGTTCAAAATGTAATGGATGGCGACCTTGATCCATTCTTAGAAGCTTACCTTCATTGGCAATGGAAAGGCGGCACCGCCGTTGAAGAGGAAGATGAAGACATATAAAAATTTATTACTGATATTTCTCTTTCTCCTCATTGATACTTATATATTTGCCCAGGCTAGCCCTTCGCAAAGCATAGGTTCTATTGCGCTTGTTTTTCCTTTACAAATCTCAAATATACAAGATCTGGATCCATTAGGGAAAGAAAGCGTAGATTCGATGATGGTTCTTTCTTTTGTGCACGATAAGCTTTCAATGTCTCAGTATGATACGAACAATACTGTCTCCCCGGAATCAAGGAGCTTATCAAGAGTGATGGAGGAAACCTTGCGATCGCGCACAACTGTTGAAAAAATGACAGCAATTGATATTGAAACTCTAAAGAACTGGAATTGGAGTTTGATTATTCAGGATAAATCCGCTCTATTTCTGGAAAGCTCTCTCCAGAAAGCAGATGCGGTTCTCTTTATGATGTATACGATTGAAGACAGCAATATGCAATTAGGATCTTTTCTTCTAAAGAAAACAGGGGAAAGTTACGCTTTTTTATCAAACAGCTTTTCAGTCTTTAGCTTACTCGATGCTGCTAGAGAAACTGTGGACTCTTTTATAAAAGAAAGCGCACTTATTGCCAAGAAGAGTTCACTCGCTTATTCGGAATTAGCGATCGATAAAATCGATTTGCCTTCTGTTGATCCATGGGAAAATAGAGATAGATATAAGAAAGCCCAAACCGCCTTTGAGACTTCAATAGGAGGAGTTGTAATTAGTCTTTCGGTATCTTTTGTTGCTGTTGGCTTTTGGCAAATATATCGTGAGGCTGCTTATAGAAATAGCGCGTTTAATAATGCAATGACTATCTCAGCTATAGCTGCTGGGACTAGTGCTGCGGTCACCGCTGCATTTTTGACAGTATCGATATGGAATGCAGGTATTATGCTTGGAGCATCTCACTGAATAATATGTACAGCTAGGAGAAAGAATGAATTTTAAGGACAAAATCAAAGCATTATTTCACAGAAGTCAATTGAGCGAGGAAACATTCGAAGAACTGGAGGATTTATTGATTGAGGGTGACATCGGTGCCTCAATCGCTTTTGAGGTTGTAGATACTCTTAAAAATGTGTGCAGAAAAGAAGGCATTTCCACCCCAGAGGAGGCCAGGGGTAAATTGAAAGAAATACTGCGTCCTTTTATTAAAATCGCAGATTTCGACTTTGATGATAAACGTCTCAATATTGTTCTAATACTTGGTGTTAATGGTGTCGGTAAAACAACAAGCTGTGCTAAGTTAGCAAGATGGGCAGAAAACAATGGAATAGAACAGCCTATCATATTTGCTGCCTGCGATACTTTTCGTGCAGCTGCTATTGAGCAGCTTAAGATTCATGGGCAAAGGTTAGGAGCTCGTGTAATAGCTCAACAGCATGGATCAGACCCTGGAGCGGTTTTATGGGATGCAATAGATGCTGCTAGGAAAAATAATGCGCGCCTCGTAATTGCCGATACAGCCGGACGGATGCATACCAGGGCCGATCTTCTTCGTGAACTTGAAAAACTTGATCGTGTAGTGAGCCAGAAGGCAGGAGATGTGAGCTACCAAAGGCTTTTAGTGCTAGATGCTACAACTGGTCAAAACGCTATGCGACAGGCAGAGATATTCAATAGCTCCGTCAAAATAGACGGCGTAATTATGGCAAAATACGATTCAGCTTCAAAGGGAGGCATGATCATAGCCGTAAGCAAACAATTTGGACTGCCAACAGTATTCCTTGGAACAGGCGAAAAGTATGGTGACCTTGAGCCATTTGATATCGATAGATATTTGGACGATTTTGTTGGAGACTGAGGTATATAGGGTCGATGATCAAGACTTCGGATGAAGAAAAACAGCTCTGGAGGCTGTAAGGAATGCGTTTTGAGCCGCTGCTGCGCATTGCAGTCCGTTGGTCGATAACAGGGAAAAAATCCGCCCATAGTTCTGGACTAAAGTTTGCTTCTCTTGGAATTGCGGTAGGAGTTATTGCCTTAATAGTCGTGCTTAGCGTTATGAATGGTCTTCAGCAGCAATACATAGAATCACTTCTTGAGACAACGAGTTTTCATATAAGAGCAAGAGTTAAAGAAGGCGACCTCGATATATTTACCAATAACTTGCGACAAAATCGCTTAGTAAGATCGGTGATTCCCTTCATGGAGACAAATCTACTCGTACAAGGCCAGGAAGGACGCCAAAATGTGCTTCGGGTAATGTGGATAGATTCCGAGGATTTAGTTCTAGATTTCGGTTATTGTAGAGCCTTAAATATTTCTCCTTCAGCTGCAGCCAAGAGTCTAGAAGAGGGAATAATACTGGGTTCCGAAGCCGCACACATTTTAGGTGTATCTGAAGGATCTATGCTAACTTTAAGAGGAGCCTATGTAGACGCAGAGGAGGGAATTCAACAATATTCAGAAAGAGTTAAAGTCTCTAATCTCTTCCGCTCAGGATACTACGAGCTTGATGCTGCGCTTGCTATTATGCCCAGACAAAAAGCTAAGAACTTAGAAAACTTTCCAGCTTCTACTATTCTTGGAATAAAGCTGATAAATGCAGAAAACGCTAATTCTTTTGCTTCAATGCTTGAACATGAAAATGGAATATTAGATATCGAATCATGGCAGGAATACAATCGCAGCTTTTTTAGCGCCTTGCATACTGAAAAGATTTTAATGTTCTTATTAGTTGGCATTATTTTTATAGTCGTAGCTATCAACATTCATTACTCGATGCGTCGCAGCATAGCTAGAAAATCAAGAGATTTAGCAATAATGGCAGCCATTGGAATGAATCAGCATTCAATAGCGACCATTTTTGTGCTAGAGGGTATTTTGGTAGGATTGGGAGGCGCTATATTTGGTATTGCTATTGGCATTCCAATTGCTCAGCATGTAGATAAGATAATAAATGGCGCAATTGGGTTAATCGAAGCATTCATATCTACTCTGTATCATATTGGACTTGTCAAAGGAGTGCCTGATCTCAGGGTCTTCTCTCCTTCGATATTCTATATAGAGGGTATTCCGTCTCGAATATTTTTTTCCGATATAGCTCTTATCGCTTGTTTTGCGATTATCTTTCCGGTCATCGCTGTCTATCTAGCCTATCGTCGCTTTAGAAATGCATCTCCGTTGGAGGTTCTGAGAAGTGAATAAGCCAATCATAGAGTGTAGAGGCTTAACAAAGACCTTTGCTTCGAGCGCCGAAGTATTGTGCATTCTCGATCAGGCGAATTTTGAAATGGGAAAGGGCGAAATATGCACAATTCTTGGCCCTAGTGGCTCCGGCAAGAGCACATTCCTAGCTATCTTGGGCAGCCTTGAACGCTTCGATTCGGGTGATGTGTATGTCGACGGCTATGATCTATCCGCGCTTTCGGAGAAATCCCTCTCTATGTTTAGGCGAAGTGTTGTCGGATTTGTATTCCAGTTTCACTTCTTACTCAATGATTTTACAGCGCTCGAAAACGTAGCCCTGCCGAGTTATGTAGCAGGTATACAGCGACATGAAGCATGGAAGAAGGCACGAAAACTTCTTGATATGGTTGGACTCGGCAAGCGTCTAGATCACTATCCTTCACAACTGTCTGGCGGAGAAAGGCAGAGGGTGGCCGTTGCACGAGCATTAATCAATTCCCCGTCGATTGTTCTTGCAGACGAACCTACTGGGAATCTCGATGCTTCAAGCGCAAAGGAATTGCGATCCTTGCTTCAGAATCTTCCAGAAGCGACGGGAGCAACTCTTTTGATAGTCACCCATGATCCCGATTTGGCCGCCATTGGCGGTTCTTCCTACCTCCTCAAGGGAGGTCGATTCGAATGCATCAAATAAAGCTGAGCAGACTTAAGCCATTTTCTTTTATTGGATTTCGTATGCTTTTGGGAAGACCAGCAGAAGCTAGAGAAAAAGGTGTGCATAAGGCTCGCCACGGGATCTTTCTTGGTGCAATATTGGGTATTGGTATTAGCATTGTACCTCTCTACATCGTCATTTTTGTGTCAAATGGAATGATAAAAGGCATCACTGAACGCTATCTTGAAACCAAAACTAGTCACCTCCAGATGAGTATTCCCTTCGATCTGAGTGAAGAAAATCGATCGCAGAGAATAGAAACAATTAGCGCACTTCCTGGTGTTGTCTTTGCATCATTAGAAATAGATGGTTTAGGCCTTGCTGCCTCGGCAAAGAGCTCGACTTCCGCGCAAATTAGAGGCTTGGAAGAGTCAATTACATTAGATAAAGGCTACAGACAGTTTATTGAGGTAGATGTCGGAGAGCCATTCCCTCAAAAGGAGAACGAAGTAGTTCTAGGCCGTTACCTTGCAAAGGCCCTCGGTGTTGGACTCGGAGAAACTGTGTCGCTGATGACCTTACGCGAAACAGAAGGGGCAGAAATACTCCCGAAACTGAGTATTTTTCGAGTAGCTGGAATAGTGTCGAGTGGCTATCGCGAACTTGATGCTAATTGGTTCATAATCCATTTCCAAGTTGCTCAGCGCCTTTTGAATTCTGATATGGCATATGCATATATTGGAATCAAAACAAAAGATCCTTATGGACCTGATCTCGATAAAATCATGAACAATATTAAGAACCTATATCCAGAAGCTCTTGTGCGGCCATGGCGAGATATAGAGCAAGGTTTGTTCAAATCCTTTTCAAGCACCAGATCTTTGCTCATATTCATAATGGCTATTGCAAGCATTGTAGCAGCGGTCAATTTATCCTCAGTGCTGACTACTTTTGTAATAGAGCATAGAACAGAGATAGCCGTATTGCGCTCTTTTGGTATATCTCGAAAGCAGACTATGCTCATTTTTCTTTTGGGTGGCACAGCTACAGGCATTATAGGATGCATATTGGGAAGCGCTGTTGGTATTGCAATATCTCTTTGTATCAATCATATAATATTAGCAATTCAAACTTTGATCAATTTTTTTACAAGATTGCTTAACCCTTCCTCTTATGTAATAACCTTACTTAACCCTGATTATTATCTTGAAAGAATCCCTATATCCATGAATTGGAGCTATATAATTCTCATCTTATGCGTTGGAGTACTAGTCAGTGCGATTGTTTCCCTTATTCCAGCATTTAGATCATCCTCCATTGCACCTGCTGAATTAATCCGCCATGAGTGATCATATTGAAGATAGGCTGCAGAGATTTCAATCATGTGATACAATTTGTGCGTCATAGAGGATGAAGGGGTATTTGCAATGGCAAAGAGACAAGGCCGCTCAGCGGCAGAATTGATGACAGAACAGGAACCTAAGTTTGGACAAAATGTAGGTGCAATGAGGGGAAAAGATGACCCAAATCCAGAAATACAGAAGGAAAGAGAAGAAAAACTGAGAGCATTAGAAGCAGCCCGATTACAGATCGAAAAGCAATTTGGCCAAGGCTCTTTGATGAAACTAGGAGCCCACACGATTGCTCAAGGAATAGACGTCATCTCTTCAGGGTCGATCCTTCTAGATGAAGCCCTTGGTATAGGCGGCTATCCTCGCGGACGAATCATTGAAATCTATGGTCCGGAGTCTTCTGGCAAGACAACGCTGGCATTGCATGCAATTGCCGAAGCTCAAAAGAAAGGCGGAATAGCGGCATTCATTGATGCTGAGCATGCCTTGGATCCGATATATGCTCGAAATCTGGGTGTAGACATAAACGAACTCTATATTTCTCAACCTGACAATGGTGAACAAGCGCTAGACATTGCAGAATCCCTTATTCGTTCAGGTGCCGTGGATATAATTGTAATAGATTCTGTGGCCGCCCTTACACCACAAGCAGAAATTGAAGGTGAAATGGGAGATTCTCATGTTGGACTTCAGGCTCGACTAATGAGTCAAGCTTTACGCAAGCTAGCGGGGACTCTCTCAAAAAGCAAGACGATTCTTGTCTTTATCAATCAGATACGCATGAAAATAGGGGTAATGTTCGGCAATCCCGAAACCACCACAGGTGGCAATGCCCTCAAGTTCTATTCTTCAGTTCGCATCGAAGTTCGAAGAATAGATACTATCGAAGGAGGACAGGACGAAGAAGCAATTGGCAACAGGGTACGTGTAAAGGTGGTAAAGAATAAGGTAGCGCCGCCATTTCGTAAAGCCGAACTAGAGATAATATTTGGTAAAGGCATCTCATGGAGCGCTTCTCTTCTAGATGCAGGGGTAAAGTGCAATGTGATCGAAAAAAAAGGCGCTTGGTATACATGGTCTGGCGAGAAGATAGGGCAGGGCAGGGAAAATGCAAAGGCATATCTAGAGCAAAATGCCGAGGCGGCAAAAAAAATCGAAACACAAGTGCGCGAGATATTATTCAGTCCAGATAAGTCTAAGACAACCGAAGCAATTATCTCACAAGCAAACCCTTCTGGAACAAATGATTCTTTTAATACAGCTGCCAATATAGAAAATTCCGAAAATAATAGCTCAAAGATCAGAACAGAGGATTTGTTCTGATGTCATATTTTCAAAAGGGGTTTAAGCGCTTGTTATCATGGAAAAAGTCTGGTTAGGACTAGGCTCAAACAAAGGAGACTCCTCTTCAATTTTGGATTCAGCCATCCAAGAGCTAGGAGGATTTCTTTATGAGTTAAGGCGATCTGGACTTTGGCGTTCTCGCGCTCGTTATTATAACGATCAGCAAGATTTTCTAAACCTTGCAGTATCAGGTTTTACCAATCTTACACCGCGCGAATTACTTATTCAGATACATCGCATTGAAGCAAATCATGGTAGGGATAGAAGCAAGGAGATCAAAAAAGGCCCTCGTACTCTTGATATAGATATTCTCATATATGATCAAAAAATATTTGCAGAACCAGATTTGATAATTCCTCATCCTGGCCTAGCAGAAAGAAAATTTGCTCTATTGCCTCTTCTAGAGCTTGATTACGAACTGATTCATCCTGGGCTCGGCATTTCTCTGAGGGAATTAGCAGCTTGCCTTCCACCTCAAGGTATTTACCCCGTGAACAACAATCGTTATGATTGGCCTTATTCAGAATGACTAAAGAATTCGGCGATGATTCGATTCAAGAAAAGAATGCTTTCATATCTAATGGCAGAACCTTTTGTCTAAGCGATTTCGAGGGTCCTCTCGATCTTTTGTTATATCTAATAATAAAGAATGAGATGAATATCAATGACATTCGTATTTCGAGCATCACTGAACAATTCTTACAATGTTTAGATAGCGATCCCTCCGCGGATCTTGACGAGATATCAGAATTCTATCAAATGGCAGCTACGCTTCTTTATATCAAATCGCGCAGCCTTATTCCTCACACCGAAGATGAAGCCGAAGAACTAGATGATCCGCGAAGAAACCTCATCGATCAGTTGATAGAATATCATCGCTTCAAGAAACTCTCTGAGCTTATGGAACAGCGTGAAATGGAGGTTGAGTGGTTTGTCGAGAGAAAGGTCGCACAGCGCACCTTGCCTTTTGCAGACAATCCAGATATCGATCCTTGGATACCAGCCGATTCATGGGATTTGCTAAGGATCTTTGCTTCGATGATTAGAAACTTTAGTTCAGAGCGCATAATCGATCTCTATGAAGAGGTTAGTATCAATGAAAAAATTGCGCTTATATATGAGCTATTGGACAAGAAGGGCAATTTTCATTTTGATGATTTAATTTCTCGGAATACTTCTGCCATGGATCTCGCATGTGCGTTTCTTGCCGTGTTGGATTCAACAAAGAACAAATTGATAAGTGTTCGTCAGCATAAGCTCTTTGGCGATATTCTGATAATTCCATATTCGGCGGTGGAGCCTTCAAATGAACGAACAACTTGATCTTGAGGCTGCCTTAATTAGCGCGATTCTATTTCTTGAAAATGAACCTCTTTCCGAAGAAAAACTTGCAAGAATTGCTGGCTTTACACTGGAGCAGACTTCGCTTGCTCTTCAGAGAATTTGTTCAGAATTCGATCAACCAGTTCATGGTTTTGCTCCAATTAAGAAAGAGACAGGATGGATTTTTGCTCCTAAGCTAGTTTTTTGGGAACAGTTAAAAGATCACTATGGCAAAAAAAACGAGATGAGACTCTCGCGCGCTGCCATGGAAACCCTTGCCATTATTGCCTACTCTCAACCAATCACTCGTGCTGAGATAGAAGCTATTCGTGGTGTTAATGTCGATGCGATGATTAGACTACTTCTTGAAAAGAATCTTATAGCAGAGATAGGCAAGCGTGATGTGCCTGGGAAACCGATGCAATACGGGACTACCCAGGAATTCCTAAGATGTTTTGGATTGAATTCGATCGAAGATCTTCCGAAGCTAGACGAGGTAGAAAATACAAGATTCTCAAGACTGGAGACGCCTGAAGGATGAGTGAGCCTAAAGAGAAATCGATCCGGTTACATGCTTACCTTGCTTCTCTTGGGATAGCTTCTCGACGTTCTTGCGAGGAAATGATTAGAGAGGGAAGAGTAACTGTTGATGGCGTAAAGGCATCAATTGGGCAAAAAATCGTCTGCAATGAAAGAATAGAAATAGATGGAGAGCCTATCATTGTAACTCAGCGCAAAAGACTTCGATATATTCTTTTAAATAAGCCAAAAGGCTATCTTTCTTCACTCAGCGATCCATACGGGCGTCCCTGTGCTATCGATTTAATTTCGGGCAATGTGAATGAGCGAATTTACAACATTGGTAGACTGGACCAATGGTCGAGTGGTCTTCTTCTATTCACAAATGATGGAGATCTAGCTTCAAAACTAATGCATCCCTCAGGTCAAATCGAAAAAGAGTATAGAATCTTGACTGATGTGCCGATTCCAGAAAATTTCGCATCAAGCTTTATGCGGGGAATTATTATCGATGGGATACGATATCGTGCCCGCTCTGTCCTAGTCACAGGGCCTAATAGCGCCGTCATTATCCTTATAGAAGGAAAGAACCGCGAGATTCGTCGGGTGTTAGAGTATTTCGATCTTCATGCAAAGCTGCTGGAACGCATTCGATTTGGCCCTATTTGCGATCCTAACTTAGCACCAGGACAGTGGCGCGAACTCACCGAAAATGAAGTACAAGCACTCAAAGCTTTTAGCGATTTGAATCAGAAATCTAAAGGAAAGTGATAATGAAAGTTGCAATTGATGGCCCCGCTGGTTCTGGCAAATCTACAATTGCACGCATGATTGCGGAGAGACTTGGATTTTTATATATAAATTCTGGTAGTCTTTATCGCGCAATCTCTTTTCTTGCCCTTCGCGAAGGTATTGACTGGCGAGATATCGATAAAATGATAAGTCTTGTCAAAAAACACCATTTTGATTATCTAGCCGATGGGTCGGTCCTTGTAGATGAAGAAAGGCTTGAAGAAGAGCTTAGAACTCCAGAGGTAGATGCTATTGTCTCTCAAGTCTCTGCAATACCACAGATTCGTTCTGAAGTTAATTCTATTATTAGAAAAATCTCCGAAGGCAAAGATGTTGTCAGCGAGGGCAGGGATATTACAACAGTAGTCTTTCCAGATGCTGATGTAAAACTATATCTGGATGCTTCTCCTAATATACGAGCAGAAAGACGATATCATGAAAGACTTGAAAAGCAAGTTCCTGCCAAGAACGAAGGAGAAAGAGTCGCTTCGATTTCAATTGAAGAAATACGTAAGAATATAGAAATGCGAGATAAGCTCGATGCTCAAAAACCTATCGGCGCTCTTAAAATCGCGGAAGATGCTATATATTTGGATACCTCTGACTTGACCATAGAGCAAGTTTATGACAAAGTATACAAAATTCTAAGGGCAAGGATTGCACATGGCAGATAATATGGAAGTGGGAATGGACGTCCAAGATCCCTCCAAGGACGATATCCAAACACAATTGCAGGAGCAGTACCTCAAATCGTTTGAGGGTCTGGAGGAGGGCGATTTAGTCGAAGGAAAGGTCGTCCAAATAGCTGGCGACACTGTTTTTATAGATGTAGGGTACAAATCAGAAGGCAAACTAAATGTATCAGAATTTGGCGATATTCCTCCTAAGCCGGGAGATGTCGTCAAGGTAATCTTAATTCGTAAAGAGACTCACTCAGGCGATATAATAATTTCAAAGAAGAAGGCCGATGAGAAACTCTTTTGGAAATCGATAGCAAATGCTTTCAAAGAGCATCAACCAGTCGAAGGCACTATCACAAAAGAAATAAAAGGCGGATTCGAGGTCGATCTTGGCCATGGATTATCAGGTTTTCTGCCTTTGAGCAAAGCAGATGTACAACGTGTAGAAAAAAGTGAACAGCTTGTTGGAATGCGATGTAGGTTCTATCTCGAGCGCTTGTACTCAGATAAAAAAATCAACATCATTCTAAACAGGCGAAAACTTATGGAAGAAGAAATAGAACGCAAACGCGAATCCTTCTTCCAAAACACGCAAATTGGCGACTCTGTTAGAGGTGTTGTAAAGAGTTTTACAAGCTTTGGTGCTTTCATAGATCTAGGAGGGTTCGACGGTCTTCTGCATATCAACGATATGAGCTGGGGTCATGTAACACGTCCAAAAGATTTTGTTCGAAAAGGACAGGAAATTGAACTTAAAGTCATTCGTTTAGATCCAGAAGAGAAACGTATCAATCTTTCGCTAAAACACTTTACTCCGGATCCATGGAACAGTTTTGAAGAGAAATATCATGTTGGTGATATCGTAAAGGGAAAGGTTACTAAACTCACTGACTATGGTGCATTTATAGAGCTTGAAGAAGGTATCGAGGGTCTTGCTCATATCTCTGAGTTTTCATGGTTGAAGAAAGTTCGAAGGCCTGAGGATGTGCTAAAAGCTGGCGATATTGTCGACTGCATGATTCTTGGATACGATATTCCAGCTGGTAAAGTTTCGCTAGGTCTTAAGCAGGTTCAACCCAATCCATGGGACACAATAGATCAAAGCTATCCAGTAGGTACACGGCTAAAGAGAAAAGTTGTTAAGGTTACAAATGCAGGAGCTTTTATAGAATTAGAAGAAGGAATCGATGGTTTCCTTCATATAGACGACTACTCTTGGACACAAAAAATAAAGAATCCATCTTCTGTTCTACATGAAGGTGATGAAATAGAAGTTATTGTGCTTGAGAGCAATCCAGAGGAAAGAAATATCCGTTTAGGTGTAAAGCAGCTGACAGAAGATCCTTGGCGTTCTTTTGCCAAGACATACAAGCCCGGTTCTATTGTCGAGGGAACGGTATCTTCCGTAACTGACTTTGGTGTATTTGTCAAAGTACCGGGAAATATCGAAGGCTTGATTAAGAAGCAGGATTTGGTATCCGATCGAAATGAGTCTTATGACGAAGCCTTAAAAAAATATCATCCTGAAATGCAGATTAAGGCAGTTGTAATTGATCTCAATCCAGATCGCCAAAAACTGGGGCTTTCCATTAGGGATTTAGTCCAGAAACAAGAACGTGAGGAAATTTCCCGATTTATTCAGGAAGATGAAGGAGAGGCAGGCTATACGCTAGGTGACCTCTTAAAGGCAAAGGATAGTGAAAACGACTGAGCACTTTTGTTCAGTCTTATACAATGGCAGAAATGGTTTCGGTAATAGATTCGGATAGATTCCGTACGTTGATCGATATCAACGCGCAACTTAATTCTAGTTACACAGATTTTCGTTCTCTGCTACAGACTATCGTTGAATCAGCAGCGAGACTTGTGGGCGCTGAGGCGGCGAGCCTCGCTCTTTTCGATGCGTCCACAGAGAGCCTGAGATTCGAAATTGCACTTGGCCCAAGAGGTGCTGAGCTCCAGGGAAAATCTGTTCATGCCACAGAGGGGATAGTAGGCTGGGTATTTAAGAACCGACGTTCTATCATCGTGAATGATGCAGCCAATGATCCTCGCTTTTCACCAACGGTTTCAAGAGAAATCTCTTATAGTACCAATTCTATTCTAGCGGTTCCCCTCAAGGTAAAAGATAGGACAGAAGGTGTGATAGAGCTGATCAACAAGGCTTCTCATGGCCTTTTTATCAGTGAAGACCTCGAGTGGGTAGAGCTTTTTGCAGTACAAGCTGGCATTGCCTTTGATAATGCAAGACAGTATGAGAAGACAGAACAAGAACTTACCTACCTTCAGCATAAGGTTCAGGAAGGTGAGGGATGGCATCCCCTTATTTTTTCTTCTAAGGTCATGCATGATCGGCTTGAGCTAGTCAAGCGAGTTGCTCCGAGCGATGCTTCAGTTTTGATTCTTGGAGAGAGCGGAGTTGGAAAAGAACTTATAGCCGAGCAGTTGCATCTCCTTTCAAAACGAAGCGAGAAGCCTTTTATACGTGTCAATTGTGCAGCATTGCCAGAAAGCCTTTTAGAGAGTGAGCTTTTTGGTCATGTAAAAGGAGCATTTACTGATGCTATAGAGAATAGGGCAGGGAGATTCGAAGCCGCCAATGGAGGAACTATTTTTCTCGATGAGATTGCCGAACTGCCTTTGAGGCTTCAATCAAAGCTTTTGCGAGTAATTCAACAAAAGACATTTGAGAGAATAGGCTCAAATGAGACCATTAAAGTAGATGTTCGCATAATAGCCGCCACGAATAGAGACATAGAAAAATTAGTACAGAATCAGGAATTTCGAAGCGATCTTTATTATCGCTTGAATGTATTGCCTATACAATTACCGCCCTTGAGAGAACGTCTCGATGATGTACCAACCTTAGCCGAGTATTTCCTTAAAAAGTATACAAGGGAAACAAACAGAGGAGTCATGCATTTTTCCGAATCGGCAATGCAATGCATGCTTAGCTACAGTTGGCCAGGAAATATAAGAGAGCTGGAAAATGCGGTGGAGCGGGCTGTACTTATCGCAAAAGGACAAATAATAACAGCCGATGATCTGATGATAGGCTCAAAGCCAAACATTGCGGATGAGCAGTTTAGCGGGAAAGATCTCAGAGAGGCAATTACAATCTTTAAGAAGAATTATATACAATCGGCTCTGGAACAAAATCGCTGGAATCAAACAGAGACGGCTCGCAATTTGAAGATCCAGAGGACTTATTTGTCAAGATTGATCAAAGAGCTCAATATTCTGCAAAATAAGGAGTAATGTGTGAATCAAGAAGAAATTCAGCAAGTACAACCAGAAAAAGATAAGGAACAAAAGAAAGAAAGAGATATAATCAAAAAAGAAGAGAAAAAAAGCTCTTCAGAAAAATTTCTTGACTTTATAAGCAAGAATAGAAAGATTATAATTGGTCTCGGAATTGCGATCGTATTAATTATTGTAGCTATCGGAATTTATACTGCGGTGTCTGGAAATATCGCTTCTGCGTCGAGCAGAGCAATGGAGTTGGCTGATCAAAAAACGATGCAGTGGTCGCAGGAGACTGATGAACAAAAAAGAGCAGAAATAGAGACTTCTCTGATGGCAGAGTTGGACTCTATAGCAAATAAATGGCCAAAAACAATTGCCGCTCAGCGGGCTTTAATTAGAAAAGCAGCTATTTTGAGTCAAAAAAAAGAATATGCTGAAGCCGAGAAAGTCGCTTTAGAAGCTTATAAGAGAAATAAGAAATCCTATGTGGCGCCAATTGCCTTAGAACTCGCTGCTGTTGCCGCAGAGGAAGCAGGTAACATCGACGCTGCTCTCGAACATTACATTCTGATTACCAAGGATTATAAAAAAGATAATCCTGCAGCACCACACGCATTCTTTAATGTCGGACGCATAAAGGAAACTAAAGGCGATTATAAGGGCGCTGTCGAAGTCTATGATCAACTTATATCATCATTTGGTGATTCCGAATGGGCGATGTTAGGTAAGAATCGCGTGATATACTTGAAAGCACAGGGTCTTGCTGACTAAGAAAATCCTAGATAAGGACGTTATCTTAATAGATAAGGTGGCTAAAAAGGATGAGAGGGGAGAGGGGAAAGAGAAGCTTTAGACTTATGTCTCACCTCATAGCCACTTTATTTGAGATATCCATTGTATGTTTTTTTATTATAATGATATCTTGTGGGCTTCCAACGGCTGAGTATTTATTTCCTCCAGATGATTTCTCTTCAGCCAACGGAGTGTTAGTCATTTATCATAACAAGGAAAATATCGACGAGCCAACTATCTCTTCAATATTTCTCGGTTACGAAATATATTATCGAGTTTTTGATGATAAAAATGAAGCAGAACAGAGCTATTATAACATCAGAAACATGACAAGCTCCAATGTAATTCAGACGGCTAATTATTATCAATATTACCCTTTGAAGCATAGAATATCTGCATCTGGTCAATATTCTCTTGATATTAGTCCATTAATTAAAAAGGAGTCATTAATTAAGGTATCTAGCAATAAATATAACCTTAATATGAATACGCAAGGAACATGGACGCTTACGGATGAAGGCTCAAATACTGTGATTGATTCTATTGTGCGAAACAGAAGTGATACTGCGAGTAGTGCTGATATTGTAAAAGCTGATTTTTATCGGTCTTCAGAATATAAAGTTGGCGATCGAGACTACGCAGGAACAAATTCTGTCACGCCAGGTGGCTCAGTTTATATAGTATTCTTTGCTTTTGCCTATGGATTTGATCCTTCCACGATGAAAAATGTCTATAGCGATCCAGTCATCCTTGAGCCGTCAGTAGAGTACATTCCTGGTGGTACTTAGAATTCAAAGTACCAAAATATTTATTGCGATTGATATCAGTTTGTTCGCATAATGTATATTCTGTCTACCAATAAACTCGAAAATCTATTAATGCTAAGATCAACTTCGATCCGAACAAAAGTTTATATGCATTATTTGGTTAAAGGATATTTTGAAGTAAATCATAGCCATTGCTTTCGTTGTAGCCATAACAACCTATTCTTTTAGCGCTAAAATATTTACGAGATGATTCAATATTTTTATTCTGGAAACAAAAAGAATAAGAATTTTCTTTAAGTATCTTAAAAAAGCTAATAGTTTTACCAGAACTTCCAGAAAATTTTTCTAATAACTCTATCTCATTTTCAGATGAATTATCTACAGCTTCTGTAACATTTATCGGTATAAAAAAGTCTGAATATTCTTTCAATATATCTACAGCCTTTGAATAAGAAGGCTTGCCTATAAATTCATATTTCCATGCCGTAGCCTTAAGTAAAGATCCTATTGTCTTTCTTTTTTCTTGGGGGAAAACGCCTACCTTAATATTTTTAAGATAAAGCCCTTTGGGAAGATTCAAATTGATCAAATAAAGAATATTTTCTTGATGCAAAGAAAATAATCTATTGATCTGCGAAATATTATCTTGCGATATATTAATCCAAGCAATTAGTATTTCATTTTCTCCCTCAACTCCTAGAGGCAAAGGTGGAGAAAGCTCGATTCTAGGCATAGGATTGTATCCGCGAGTATATGCTATTGAGAGACCAGATATTTGAAATGCTCTATAAAAAGCCTTTGCTACATCATGCATTGGATATAATACTGCTATATCTTTTTTCTCCCAAACACATATGATTTTTATTGCAGTAGTCGATTTGAAATCTATATAATTATTTAAAATGTCAGCACAATTTATGAAACTAATGCCATCGCTTTTATCGATATCTAATGATGAGACATTATCATTATTGTTAATAGATCTTATATTTTTTCCTTCAACGCTAAAAATTGGGAGGCTGCTGTCTTTTATATCTTTATATAGTATATTATAAGATACTATTGAGTTCTTATTGTCGCAGACACCGCATCTATTAGTACAATTATCATTACAAATTAAAGTTAATTGATTGCTTTTAGCTTTCTTGCTTTCATTTTTAAGCCACTTTGAAGATATTTTAAATGAAATCTCATTCCATGGAAGATTTTCATTTTCATCCCTTCTTGCTAAGAATCTTTGCCAAGCCCCCTCCCCTCTTTTTGAATTGTAATTTTTCAGCGCATTATTCCAAATATCGGGATCGATATACTCTTCCCATGCATCCAATCTAGCGCCTTTTTTATAGGCATATAGAATAATTTCGCCAATAGATTCGTCACCTCTGGAAATCAAGCCTTCAAGAACTGATAAAAACGGCGAATGATAACTTATTTCAATGTTTTTAGTAGATCTTAAATTTTTTCGTATATTCTTTATTATTTTTAGAGATTCATATTCGGATAATTGTTCTTCTCTTTCGAAAGGTGTGTGAGGTTTGGGAATGAAAGTACCTATGTTCACATGAATCGCAATATGTTCAATGCTTGCGATATTATTTAGGTAGTTAATAATCGCTTCTTCTTCTCCATTACCCCTTTCGGCTACTGGAAGGCCTATCATGAAATAGAATTTGGCCGATTTAAACCCTTTAAGTTTTGCTTCATGAAGTATTGCTTTAATTTTTTCCAATGGAACACGCTTATTAATACCGCATTGCCATGAATCAAGAGGTGTTTCTATCGCGAAGGTCAAACCCGATTTTCTTACTTCAGATATTTTTTCTATAAGTGGTAAAGTGAAACTATCTACCTTTAAACTTGGAAGCTGAAACGATACATTATATTTCGACCATAATGCGGTAAGGTCATTGAATAGTCCAATAATATCGGGATAATCACCTGAAGACAGAGAAGAAAGTGTGATTTCGGTATATCCTTTCTTTATAATCAAATCCTCTACTTCCTTCTTGATGATTGAAGGAAATTTCGATCGCTGAGGACGGTAAAAATAACCGGCATGGCAAAAACGACAACCATTAGGGCAGCCCCTCATTATCTCGACAGAACCATGAGAATGAACAGGATTGATTACTGGATATGGAAAGTTGGATGTATAGGTTGTTCTATAGAAGTCCTGATAGATAGCTCGTTTTACCTTTTTTTTTGTTGGTATCCCTAACTCTTGTAAAAAGGGAGATATCCATATCGAAGAATGTAAAGCCAAGGCTTTTAACTTTTCAATTCGAGTTGCTCCATTGCTTTTTAGCTTTGCTAGTCTAAGCATAAGCTCTGTGAATCCTTCTTCAGCTTCACCAATCCAAACCGCATCCAAAAATTCAGCAAAAGGCAAGGGATTTGTAATAGCTGGTCCTCCAGCAATTATGATTGGATCTTTTTCTCCTCTCTTTTTAGTTTCGAGAGGAATCCAGCCTCTGTCCATTATTGCAAGGATATTAGTAGCAAGAAGCTCATACCCAATACTGAATGCCAGGACATCTACCTTGTTAAGAGGAATTCCACTTTCAAGCGTGTAAAGAGGAAGTTGTTTTTCCATAAGTAAATGTTCAAAATCCGGAGCAGGCGAGAAGACCCGTTCACAAACGAGAGCGCTCCTCTGTTCATTGAGCATCGAATATATAATTCTAATAGCATTGTTCGACATTCCAATCTCATATAAATCAGGAAAAGAAAGTGCAATTCTCAGTCGGGAATCTAGAGGGTCTATTGATGAAAAAGCGCTACACTCTCCTCCAGTGTAGCGAGCAGGCTTTTGTACCTCAAAAAGTGCTTCTCCAATATCTCTTAGAGGATCTATAAAGTTCGTATTCATGCTGAATACCTGCGCGCAGAAATTCCAGTTAGAATGCCAATGGATATTAAGCCTGTCCAGAGAGATGAACCACCATAAGAGACAAAATATAGGGGTATTCCAGTTACTGGCATTATTCCCATTGCCATTCCGATATTGATCATAAAGTGAAATGCAAATATGCCCAACAGCCCACCGATAACATATTGGCTAAATCGATCCTTGGATGTTTCGATGAGAACAATACATCGAAATAAGAGAATTCCATATAGAATAAAAAGTACGATACAACCTACAAAACCGAATTCTTCTGCTATTATAGAAAAAATGAAATCTGTGCTCTGTTGTGGAATATACCTGGCATGACTATGAGTGCCTTGCAAGAATCCTTTCCCCCAAAAACCGCCAGATCCAATAGCAGTAATGCTCTGGAGAATGTTCCAACCTGAGCCTTTGGGATCGATACTTGGATCTATGAATACAAGCAATCTCATTATCTGATAAGGCTTTAATATACTATGAGCGATAATTGCTCCTATCGTTGAAATGGCCAAAATTGCCATACTATATGAGAGCCAGTAATAATATCGCTTCTTGAATTTAAGCCATCCGATTCCAGAGATAATCGATATTACAAGTATAAAGATAAGTATAGCTATCAAAACATTCTTATTTGTTATAGCAGTGAATAAGATATTTTCTGGGTTTGGGTGATTTGATGCATATAAAGGAAGGCTTAGAAATAGGAAAACCCCGACTATTGATAAAACTCCAAATAGAATATATTGAAAATCCACATCGGCCAAGGTAAGCATTACAAGAGCCGCTGGAATGAATACAAGAGCGGAACCAAAGTCAGGTTGCGCCAGAATTAAGGCCAATGGAATACTCATGATAAGGCCAGTCATCAATAACTTCTTAAAGCTTGAATCAAATTCCGCAGATTCTAGGTAACGTGCAAGCATTAAAACTGTTGCGATCTTCGTAAATTCAGCTGGCTGAATACCGATACCACCAATTCCAAGCCATGATCTGGCTCCATTAACTACTTTTCCTGCAAGCAGTGTTATAATTAGTAGCAATATTGCAAAGGCAAATAATATCCATACCATATCTTTATATCTTGAAAAATCGAAAACTGCTGCAGCAATCAGCAAAAAGACTCCAATACCAAACCATATTATTTGTTTTAAGTATTCATTAGAGACAGTGACTCCTTCTGCATCGATTCCTGATGAATAGATTGCAACAATTCCCAATGCACAGAGTAAAAAGCATGAGAAAAGCAGATAATAATCTATGTTACCAAACAATCTTTTGAAACTTTGAGATTTCATTCCCTTTTCCCTATCAAGGAAGAACCCTCCAAACGTACCCCAACAGCTTTTGCTGCGTCATGGGCATTTTGATTAGCATATATTGCTTGATATATCACATTAGCAGCATAAGGAGCCCACCATTCCCAAGGATTCGAGGCTTCTATCATTGTGGCTACAACTATTTGGTCTTTAGCAGGTGCATCGTAGGGTCCAAAAGATACAAACCATGAATGCCATCTATCCTTAAGACCCACTTCCGCTGTTCCTGTCTTTCCGGCGACTTGAACGACTTTGGTGTTTATTGGTACTTTTGCTGTACCATAAACAATAACACCGCGGAGATATGATTTCAGAGTCTCGAATGTCCTTGATGAAATTGAAGATTGGTGTAGAATTTCGGGCTGTATTTCATTTATAAGAGCGCTTGTAGTTGGATCTCTTACTTCTTTCAAGATATGAGGCTTATAGATGATTCCATCATTGACGATCATTGCCATCATATTGGCAAGCTGAAGAGGAGATGCTAACAGATATCCTTGTCCTATAGAGAGATTCATGGTATCGCCAGGTGTCCAGATTTCGTTATATTTTTCTTCTTTCCATGTCGGTGTTGGCAAAAGACCAACGTTTTCCGCTGGCAAATCGATGCCAGTAGGCTTTCCATAACCGAAGTCTTGTGCATAACTGACAATATTTTCAATCCCAAGATAGTCCCGACCAGCTGTCCAAAAATAAATATCACATGATTGCGCAAGAGCATTCTTAAGATCTAGGGCTCCATGCCCAGGCTTTTTAATATGACAGCTCCAAGAACGGCCACCATATATTAACTCACCGCTGCAATAGATTTTTTTATCTGGAGAAATCGCGTTTTCTTCTAGAATAGCAGCTGTAAGGACTGTCTTGAAAGTAGATGCTACTGGATACGAGGACTGATAGGCTCGATTGAGCATGGGCTTATTGGGATCATTCAGAAGCTCTAAGTATGCCTTACCAACATTATCCGACATGAATATTCTGGAATCATAATAAGGATAAGTAACCATTGCCAAAATTTCACCTGTCGCAGGCTTAAGTACAATTACGGACCCCTGACGAGGGCCAAGAGCTTCTTCTGCGATTTTTTGAATTTTGCTGTCTATGCTCAGTATCAATCTCTTCCCAGGGATCGGTTCTTGTATTTCTGCAGCATTGTTCGAAATATCTTTTCCATAGACATCGACAGCTTTAGATATCCAGCCATCCTTACCTTTAAGAAGATCTTCATATGCCAATTCTATGCCTGCTTTTCCAGTAAGATCTTCTAATATATAGCCCTTATTATATAGCAGCTTGTATTCATCTCGAGTGATTGTGCCTACATAACCAATAATATTAGAAAGCGATTGTAGATCAGCATAATTTCTAAGAGGCTTGGAACTCCATGAAATGCCTGGGAATTCATCGATTCTAGCTGCAATCTGCGTAACAGCTTCCAGACTCGCATTTTTAGCTATTACTATTCTACCATATGAATATAGACTTGAATCAGGAAGTTTGTTCTCTATATCCTCAATAGGAATGTTTAAAAGTAGACTGAGCTTATTAATAACTTCAGATTTTTTGGAACCAGGAAGTTCAGAAGGCGTAATATAAACGGAATAAGCTTCTATATTGCCTGCTAGAAGATTTCGACCCGATCTATCATATACTTCACCTCTGGGAGCAGGAATTCTAGTTGATTGGATAGAAATGCGCTGAGCTTCGCTTACAAATAATTCTTTTCTCAAGACCTGCATAGAGAATAGATTTATCGAATAGATAACAAGGAGCATTATTATTAGGGCTTTCAAAATGCGTATGCGCAAAGTGATTTTTTTGGGCAGCATGGCCATTATATCTGTCCTTTTGCAAAGATGATGCTCATGGCATAGCTTTCTTGGGATTGTGCTCGAACAACGGTCTCATAAAAGAAAGCAAAAAGAACAGCAGTATTGCAAATAGCCCGTTCAATATCAATTCAACACCGAATTCCATACTGAATACCTGGTAATAATGAATGCCTGCCGAAAACAGAAGCGAAATCACCTTAGATAATATGGCCATAATTATTGTTGCTACTGCCCCAAGAAGGAAAGGAACGATAAAAATGTCTTTCTCCGTCACATAACTTATGAGCGTAGCAAAGTAGCCACAACTTGTATAAATAAAGGCATAATATCCAAGTGGAGAGGCACTAAGAATATCTGCTACAATCCCAACTAAGAATGAAGTAATGATACCCTGCCCTTCTTTGTTGATGAAAGAGGTAAAGAGGAGCACATCAAGAGCTAAATTGGGAATAATACCCATGATTATGCCGCGCGATAGCCATGTTGATTGTATAAAAAGCATGAGTGCCGCAACAATGCTTGATATTAATATGCTTTTCATTGAATCGCCTCTTTACCAGGAGAAGAGGGAGCTTGAATATCTATTGCGAACACATACTCTATTCTACTGAGGTCAACTGCAGGTTGTACACTAATAACTAATGAGCTGGAGAATTCATTGAGTCGCCAACCCTCTACCCGTCCTATAATTATCTCTGGGGGGAAAATCTCGTCCAAGCCGCTGGTAACTACGATATCTCCTTGTTTGAGTTGCTCCATCTCACTCTTGGGGATGTAAAGCAAATTAAGTGGGACATCCCGAAAGCCCTGGCCATTCAGCATTCCTTCAGCACGGGTTTTTGCTAATCTTGCAGCTGCAAAAAAACGTTGATCATAGAAAGGTTGAAGTATGCTAGTCGAAGCTTTGACTTCGATTACCTTACCAACTAAACCCTCGATACCGTTTTGGTAGGCCACAACAGGCATATATTTCCTTATACCATTTATATATCCCTTATCGATTACTAGTGAGGAATACATATTAGTTGGATCTCTAGCTATGACATGGGCAGCTATTTTTTTTGCATCAGGCAATGTACTAAGGCCTAAAAGCTCCTTGAGGCGTTGGTTTTCTTCTCTCAGTGCGGTGTAATCTCGTACTTTTAGCTCATAATCCTGGGTCTTTTCCAGCAATGCTTCATAATCTTTCTCAATTTTTCGAAGTTCAGATACAGCGCCGACAGTTCCAGTAAAGAATGAGCCAATTGCAGATAGACTTTTCTGAATTCCCCCAATTACATAACCTTTGAAAAAACTAGGAACTTTGACTATCGTCTTTGTTGATATAAATAGCACAATAATTGACAGCATCATACAGATGCCAGCTTTCTTGTGCATTACTCGAGCAGGTCCATGAGTTTGTTGGCTGCCAATCTTCATGCCTAACCTGCCAATATCAGAGATTTAGACTCTCGTAAACACTGCTGCTTCCAATATTCTTTTGTATAATCTCGAAATACTTACCAGCCCCAATTGCAACGCATTCAAGAGGGTGCTCTGATAGAATCACTGGAACGCCAGTTTCCTTTGCAATCAATTTTGGTAGTCCCTTTAGAAGAGCTCCCCCTCCCGAAAGAACGATACCGCGTTCCACAATATCAGCTGCTAGCTCAGGAGGAGTTTTCCCAAGCGTTTTCTTTATTTCTTCAACTATTAGATTTACTGAATCCATAAGCGCTTCTCGTATTTCTACAGAATCGACTTCGAAGCGGCGAGGGAGCCCCGTGATTGCATCTGTACCTTTTATCTCTATTTTTTCTATTGTTCTTTCTGGACTGGCGTTTCCAATTTCAATTTTGAGTCTTTCGGCGGTTTGCTCGCCTATTATCAGATTATGAATACTTCGAATATGTTTGGCTATAGCTTCATCGAATTCATCGCCACCAACTCGAATGGCATTCGTTACCACCATGCCTTTCAATGAGATTACTGAGATTTCAGTAGTACCACCACCTATGTCGCAAATCATATGCCCAGCGGGCTCAGTTATTGGAATGCCTGCACCTATTGCAGCAGCAAGCGATTCTGCTATTACTTTCACCATTCTAGCACCAGCTTTGTAAGTAGAGTCTATGACAGCATTTTCCTCAACCTTTGTGATGCATGTTGGAACGCCAACCACTATCCTTGGTTTGAAAAAAAGATTCTTGGGGAAAACTCTTTGAATAAAATATTTGATCATCTTCTCAGTCATATCTGGATCGGCAATTACACCATCCCGCAGCGGGCGCTTTGCAATGATATCAGTCGGCGTTCTCGAAAGCATGCTTTTGGCTTCAGTTCCTACTGCTACAATACGATTTGTCCCCCTCTCCACTGCTACTACAGATGGCTCATCGAGCACAATTCCTTTGCCGTTCATATAGATCAATGTATTGCATGTCCCGAGATCGATTCCAATATCAGGGCTGAACATGTCAAGGATACCCACTGCTTTTCTCCTCTTTCTATAATTTTTCAGCCAATCGCCTTCTTGCATCCGCATGATTAGGGTCGATTTGTACAACCTTTCTAAAAGCTGCTCGAGCACCAAGCTGATCGTTCAACTTTGCATATATAAGGCCAAGACCATACCATGCGTCCACATTGACCGGATCTTCCTTTAGTACAATCTGATATCTATTCAGTGCGGCTTGAATATCGCCAGAGTCGAAGTTGTCCTGAGCCAGCAATAATGATGCTTTGAGCCTAATCTTTGCATCAGATGCCGAACTCTCTAAGCGTAAAAGCAAGTCTCTTGCCTTCTCTTTCTGGTCTGTATTCATGTAACTTATTGCAGCTGACAATAAAAGCGCGTCAGATGTGTTGTTCTCAAGCGCTTGTTCAAACCAAGAAACAGCTCGATTATAGTCTTTTCTGCCAGCATATACGATAGCTAAGTATTGTGGAATGTCTTTCTCTTTGCTTCCGCTTTCCTTTGCAAGCAAAAAATAACGTTCGGCAAGATCGAACCATGGTTCGCCTTTTTGATAATAGGCCTTTGCAAGTATATAATAGACTTGTCCCTTCATCCTTGAAGGCAACCCAACAGCAAGGGCTTTTCTAAGAGCAATAACCGCTTTTTCCAACTCTTGTTGTCGAGTCTCCTCTTCCTGAGCATTGAGAGCTGAATAATAATATGCTATGCCGCAAATACTAAGGTAATATTCATCAAAGGGATAGCTTTCTATGGCTTTCTGTGCTTCAGATAATGTCTTTTCTATATTATTTCCAGAATTCCAGGTTTTTGCCAAAGCTGATCGAGATATGCCATTTTTTGTATCTTTGCTGCTAATAGCAAAATAAAAACCTAGGAATACACCTACTCCAATCAATATTATTGCTATGAAAAGCCAAGGATTTTTTTTTCTTGTTCGAGGAGCTTTTCCTCTAAAAAATCTATCGAACATTGAAAAATAATATACCAAAAAAAGGCGGGCCTGTAAGCCGGGTTCTGTATGCTTTGAGCTAATTTCACTCTCGGCATGGTTGCCATCTGTCTCGATGTATCATTGCTGGTACATTCTAGCGGTCTACCCGCGATTCTGCCGCTTATAGCGACTTGGATGGGTTATCCATCGCTGTTTGACCTTGCTCGCGATGAGGTTTGCCATGCCATTCCTGTCGCCAGGAATGCGGTGAGCTCTTACCTCACCTTTTCACCCTTACTGCGTATAAACGCAGCGGTGTATTTTCTGTGGTACTTTCTGTACAAGATAAAGCCTTAAGCCCCGAACATTCGGAACTAAAGGCTCTTCCTGCCCCGGACATTATCCGGCATCGAACCCTTCCGAGCCCGGACTTTCCTCAAGCATAATGCCTGCGGCAACCCAGCCCGCCTAAAATATAATTATTCTTCCATATTATCGATAAGAAAATCATTGTCAATAAGTGGTTCACTTTGATTTTTTCTTTTTCTAGAAGATCCTTTTTTTGATGAATTTGAAATGTCCTCTGATTCATCCTCTGACTCAGTTTCTTCCGTCTCTTCGCTATCTTCTTCTCCCAAATCCACAAGTGAACCAGTGAGTATCTCTTCGATCGATCCTTCAATCTCCGTCTCTTCATAGTAAAGGATTCGGGAACAATATGGGCAAAAGACTATCTTATCAGCTTGTCGGACTTCATTAACAAAATTTGCAGGCAGAATCATGTGGCAACCGGTACATACTACACCATGGATCGGTACAATGCCCATGCCTGATTTGCTTCGTATAATTCGTTCGAATTTGAACTTCAAATCATCTTCAAGTTCTTGAGTCAGGCTATTTTCCTCTGTCCGAAGCTTCTCGATTTGATCTATTATTTGTTTGCTATTCTGCTCTATCTCTGTCCGTTTTTGCTCGATTTCGGATTCAAGAGCAGAAACAGAGATCTCTATACGATGCAACTTATCATCGATCTCTGCAAAACGACGTTCTTCTTCTTGGATTCGGTGTCGAAGATCCTGTTCTTTTTCTGAAGCTTCACGAATTTCCTTGTTTACGGCATCATATTCGCGCTGAGTCTGAATGCCGTCCATCTGCCTTTCAGCATTTTCGCGCCTCATTTCTGCTTCAGCAAGTGCCTGACGAAGCTGCTTGAGATTTGTTTCTGTAGTTGTAAATTGTTCCTTTACATCAACAAAAGATTTTTTTTCTCTCGAAAGCATCTGATTTTGTATTTCAATTGTTTTAGGCATAGCCTCTAGCTGCTTTTCCAATTCTACACGATCGCTTAGCAGCTTTTGGTATTTCCTAAGAGTCTCAAATAATTCATCCATTCTCATGGGCATGGGTCACCTCTATCAATGATCTATATAGTCACGAAGCTTCTGACTTCGTTTGAATTGTCGCAATTTCTTGAGAGCTTTTGCCTCGATCTGCCGAATACGCTCACGAGTAACATTAAAATACAAACCAACCTCTTCCAATGTCAATGAATACCCCTCATCGAGTCCAAAACGCATTCTCAATACTTCTTGCTCACGTTTAGGGAGTGTGGAGAGTACCATTCGCAGTTGCTCCTGAAGCAAGTTGTAATTGGTTTGGACAGCTGGATTCTCTACTTCTTTATCTTCGATAAAATCCTGCAAAAGCGAATCTTCGTCTTCTCCGATGGGTGTGTCGAGCGAAACAGGTTCGCGAGCTACGTTTTTTACCGCTTTTACTCTTTCTATCTCCCATCCAAGTTGCGCTGCAATCTCCTCATCTGTAGGCTCACGGCCAAGCTTTTGCATAAGCTGTCTGGATTCTCTAACAACCTTGTTTATCTGCTCAATCATATGGACAGGCACTCTTATAGTCCTGGCCTGATCAGAAATCGATCTTGTAATTGCTTGGCGTATCCACCAGGTTGCATAGGTGGAAAACTTATAACCCTTGCGATATTCAAATTTTTCAACAGCCTTTATAAGACCAATATTACCTTCCTGAACCAGATCGAAGAACTGCATTCCACGATTTGTGTATTTCTTAGCTATAGAGACAACAAGTCTTAGATTTGCCTTGATTAGCCTATCCTTTGCACTCTTCATCATTTTTCGGCCACGATTCACTTCTCGAGCCATAGAAGTGATCTTGTCAATAGGAGTCTCGAAATTATTCTCGATATCTTGCAGCTTTTTCTCATTAACTTGGAGCTGTCGAATTTTGTCTTTGATCTCTTCCGCACTAAGGCCAAGGCGCTGTTCAATTTCCTCGCGCTTTTCTTTTATGGTTAGATTTCTTCCAAGGGTCCTCAGGTCTTTAGATGATGAAATCTGGAGAATTCCCTGTATTCTATCTTGCTCTTTTCTATAGCGGATTATCTTTTTTGCAGCGACGATAAATTTTTCTGAAAAGACTGTTATTTCTTCGGGATGAATATCAGTCTCGTTTACAATTGGTAGCAGTTGTTCTCTTATTTCTTTTAATTGTGGATCTTCAAAGATATTTCCGCCTTTTGCGATTATACTCTTTTTAAGCTCAATATAAGCCTTAAGATCTGCAGCACTTGTATCGATGAGGTCTTTGTAGAATTGATTTAGCCTTCTCCGTTCTGCAATTTTCTCTGTATTTTCTTTTTTTTGCAAAGAAATATCTTTTGGTTCTTTTCGAGTAGCCTTAACTACTATTTGATGGAACTCTGGAATGAGCATTCCGGATTTTCGTAGCGTGTTCTTGATGATATTCTCGCCTTGCTCCATCATCCTAGATAGCTCGACTTCCTGCTCAGCTGTTAGAAGGTTTTCTCTTCCGATATCCCTCAGATAAAGCCTAACTGGGTCATCGCTCGATATCTCCTTGTCATTTGAGACCATTTTGCTTTTTAAGGGAATCGAAGTGAGTTTGGGAAGAGATTCTTCTTCAATCTGAATTTCTTCTTCTATTTTTACATCGTTGTTCACAAGAAGGTTGATGATAGCTTCCATTTTTTCCGAATTGAGTATTTGTTCAGGCAACATATCAGAAAGCTCATCAAAACTTATAGTCTTTTTTTCTTTTGCATATTCGAGTAGCTTTGCAATTGCGGGATCGAGCTCTATATCATTCATTAATATCTCCTCCCGTAGCTTTAAGTTCTCCATCGATATTAATTATTTCTTCAAGGATCAGCTTTTCTTGCAATGGATCTGCATCTACTGAAAGCGATTGAAGCTGTGTTACAAGATCTCTGCGCTTTCTCTCCAAAGCGGCCTTCTTTTTCTTTTCAAATCCATCCTTTATAATTTTTTCTAGTCCACCTTGCAGTTCGCCAGATGTATCGACTTCTCTAACAAAGCGGGCAGCAGCCTCATCAGTACAACGAGATAAAATCCCTTCTATGTCCAAAATTCCTTCCTTCTGCGCTTCTTGAAGAGCCAAAAATAGATCTTTTGCCCTTGGATCGTCGAAATTTTCTATATCCAAGTTCTCATCTATAAACTGGAATGGATTTTCCGACAAAATGATTGCTGCCATAAATAGAAGGTCGGAAGTTCTAGCTGAATTCGAGCTGCCATATGGTAAATTAGAAATGCCGTAAGTATCTCTGGTACGGCGCATCCCGGATACTTTCGCTTTTGCATAATCCATAGCAACCGCATGACTGCTCACTCCAATGATTCTTCCTACTTCCTTGATGTATTCTTGTCGCTTAACATCTGAATCGAGAGCGTCAAGGAAGGGGAACAGAAAAGAGACTGCTTTCGCTTTTCCCTCCATTGTCGATATATCGAAAAGCTGGTTGGCACGTGTGAGCAGGAAATATCCAGCGTTTATAGTATTTTTAGCCATTCTCGTCAACTCCCCTGCTCCCTTCTTTTCCAGTATCTCTGAAGCATCTTTGCCCTCTTCTAGAAGAAGCACTCGAGTTTCTAGGCCAGTCGCAGTAGCTATCGAACAAGCTCGTTCAGCAGCATGCAATCCTGCTTCGTCCGTATCAAAGCATAGTATTATATTCGATGATTTTCGGCGGATAATCATGGCTTGTTGACTTGTGAATGCCGTTCCCAGAGGCGCAACTGCATTTGTCAATCCAGCAGCATGAAATGAAAGTGCATCCATGTATCCTTCGCATATAATTGCAGTATCGCTGTTCTTTATAGAATCAACCGCTTGTGAGAAGGCGAATAGAGTCTCTTGTTTCCGAAACACTGCTGTATCAGGGCTGTTAATATACTTTGGACCATCTTCGTTCATGGCTCTGCCACCAAAAGCGATTATTCTACCCTTGGCATCTCCAATGGGAAACATTATTCGATCTGCAAAGAGAGGATATGCCAGATCTTTCTTTGAAAAAAGGCCACTGTGTTTCAAAAAATCATCGGTATACCCCTTTGCTTTGAGAAATGAATAAAGCCATTGTCTATTTGCAGGGGCATAGCCTATGCTGAATTTCTCAATCAATTCATCAGATAGACCTCTTTTATGAAGGATCTCCAAGGCTGGACGACCAAAATCATGATTCATCAAAAACCAGTGAAAAGTCTTGGATAACCTTTCGTTTAGCTCAAGAAGAGCCTGACGTTCCTTTTCGGTTTCTCCTAATTCTTCAGACTCTTCGAAACGAATCTGGACACCACATCGCTGTGCTAATTCTTGCATTGCCTCTGTATAGCTCAATCTATCTATATCCATTATAAATTGAATAATTGAGCCACCCTTATGACACCCAAAGCAATAGAAAAGGCCGGTGTCGGGACTTACAGAAAAGGACGGCGTCTTTTCCGAATGAAAAGGGCAAAGCCCCCAAAAAGAAGCTCCTTTTTTCTGAAGACGGACATGCTCCTGATATACTGATAAGAAATCGGTCTTATCGAGAATTTCCTGTCTAATCTGTGGTGATATTCTCGCCATTATTTTCTATAGCCCCTTGGGAATTATTTCTACATAATTATGTTCTTCCAAGGTATGGGAGAAGCGGTGTTTCCCGGTATTAACATCATCTAATCTAAAATACAAATAATCTGTCTGAGGGGGAAATAATGCTGCTCTTAAACTGATTTCTCCTGGATTGGAGATTGGCCCAGGAGGCAGCCCTCGGTTTATATAAGTATTGTATGGATCTTGGATTTTTAGGTCTCCATAATGCACAACTGAGGGCTCTTCTTTCCCTAGATGTTCTGTCATTACATATACTACAGTTGCACAAGATTGAAGGGGCATATTCCTTTGAAGTCGGTTAAAAAACACTGAGGCAATGAGGGGTGCATCTTCGGGTAATCGATATTCTCTCTCTATAATAGAGGCAAGTATCACCCTTTGATGAAGGGACTGAGGATTTAATAGCTTTGTTTTAGTTCCTTCAATTCTTTCTATTGCATCATTAAAACCAGCGACCATTTGTGATACGAGTTCTCGCGAGTCGCATTGCGGATTAAAAAAATATGTATCTGGGAAAAGATAGCCTTCACAGCTTGAGGCGGGAATGCCCAATGATTTAGCAAGCTCTGTATCATTAACTGCTTCCAAAAAAGCTTCTGCATTTATTACATTGTTCGATTCCAAGATCGTAGCAATTTGGCGCGCGGTCCTACCTTCTGGAATAACAACTTTTTGAGTTATGTAATATCCTCTTATCAATTTACTTGCTGCTGCGATAGGCGACTCAAAAGGCATAAAGCGATAGGTTCCAGATTTTATGCTGCGCTCAGATCCAATGGCACGTACATAGAGCTCAAATATCCTCGAGGAAGGTATGACATGAGAATTATGAAGCTCTTGAGCAACATCTCTAAGGCTGGATCCACTTTTTATCTTTACTTCTACACTTTTACTTCTGAAGGGAGGGGTTATAATCAAGATTATTATGGCCATTGACAAAATCAAAAATAAAATCAAAAGATTCTGCATAATAAATCTGATATGATATTTTTTCATTGATTATCCCATTTATTCTCTAAAGCTCTCAGAGCTGTAATTTCATCGATCGATAGAGGAGTATTCTGTCGTCTCTCAAGAAAAGCATCTAAAATCGTATTTGAGGATATCAGAGGGCCTTTTCCAATTCCAGGGCAATATTTAGCCTCTTCGATCCAACTCTGCTCATTTTCTAGTATTGTTTCCCAAAAAGGATATGTCTTGCATTGAACCGGCCTAACCGGATAAACGCTGCATCCATAATTTTCTAAAAAAATGCAGTCATAGTTCTGTTTTTCTTTTAGACTTAATGTAATTTCTATGCCTATATCGACCATTCTACAGAAAGCCAATGCAAATTCCTGTATAGAAAGACCAAAATACTCACTTAAAGCCATAAGATCTTTCTTGGAGAGCCACACATAACCAGGTTGACCGCCACAGCAAGCATTGCAACGCATACATTCGAAATAGATCTTTTTTATTGGCATTTCAGGATTCATAGTACCACCATCCTGTAGGCGGCCAAGAGAGATAATCAAAAAAAGCCTTTGTGCAAAACAAACAAAAAGGGGCTGTCCATTTCTCAGGACAACCCCTTGTGGGGAGAGAAGGATTTGAACCTTCGAAGGCTACAGCCAACAGATTTACAGTCTGCCCCCTTTGACCACTCGGGAATCTCCCCATTGATGGACTATATGTCCCTCGAGCCATCTCCCGGAATCGAACCGGGGACCTCGAGATTACAAGTCACGCGCTCTCCCAACTGAGCTAAGATGGCGTGCATAACGAACCGCACTATATACGAAAGACAATGATTTGGTCAAGGCCTTTAAAGATATTAATAATAGCAGGAAAATAGCTGAATCTAAATGTTAAAAAACGAATTTCCCATTTAGAGATGACTCATGAAATGCGCGAGGATGAACTTCAATTAAGCTTATTGCAATATGGCCCTGAGAAATTACATGATGATCCGAGAGATTATCAGGCGTTCGCTCTTCCCCTCCTTCAGTGAGAAAACAATAAGTATATCCATCCAATCCGTCAAAGCACTTAAGGTTGTCAATGTACTTATTCTTTCCTGGGACAGTCCATACTGCCTTTAGATCTCTAGATTTTGTAGAAGGACCATTAATATTGATGAATGAATCAGGCTTCCACAAGGCTATAAGCTCTTCTAGATTGCCTGACAGGAAAGATGTTAGTCCTTCATATTCAAGATTATCGCAATAGGCTGCACATGATACAGCAATTGCCGGGATTCCTTGCAACGCAGCCTGACGTGCCGCGCCGCAAGTTCCAGAATAAATTATATCTGTGCCAAGATTCGGTCCTCTATTTATCCCTGATATAACTAGATCCGGTTTTTCATGGAGAATAGCAAGTCCTGCAATTATTATGCAATCTACCGGTGTTCCAGAGCAGCTATAGCGGAAATCTCCAAGTCTGCGCAACTTAGCTGGCTTTTTCAACGTCATAGCATGGCTCACGCCAGACCGTTCATGCTCAGGCGCGACTACCCATACTTGGTGTAAACTTTTCCCATTGGCATCTTTCATTGCAGTAATTGTATCGATGAGAGCAAATATGCCATCCGATTGTATGCCATCATCATTTGTTAATAAGATTCTCATGTAATCTCCGTTTTCAGAATAAGATTGGTAGCTTAGAATCAATGCTCTAGAATTCTAAGACCTGCGCCTGTCGAGACTTCGTGGATTATGGGTTTGAAACCAAATATTCTCTCATAGTCTTCTAGCTTATTGCGATAGACTTGCTTTTTTTCATTTTTGAGAATTGTAAGCGTGCTCCCGCCAAACCCTTGGCCAACAAGTCTAGAACATAGAACATCATCTAACTCAAGCGCTCTCTTGGTAAGCCAGTCTATTTCCGGACATGAAATTTCGTAAAGACTTCTTAAAGAAGCATGTGATTTGTTTACAATTCGACCAAAGCCTACATAGTCCTGACGTGAAAGACTCTCTTCCGCTTCAACTACTCTTCTTACTTCTTCTAGCACATGAAGACATCGTCTACGCTTACGTTCAGGCACTATTCCCAGCAGTTCATCGAGTTCTTGTGGTGCTATATCGCGGATAGAACGGTTATGATATGGAACAAGAACTGAAATACATGCTTTGCAATCTGCGATTCGCTGTTCCAGCTCTGCTTCCACAGAAGATCGCGGCACTTTGGAATCGGTTAGAAGCATTTCCCAAGGTTCAGGCAAAAATTGCACTCCGCGGCGCTTTTTCCCATGCAAGTCTATGATTGAAAAACTTCTCCCTGCGGGCGCAGTAATTGCAAGATAATTTGTTATAGGTAATTCTTTCTCAAAGAACAAGCTCTGAGCTTTCCAGGCATGAAAAGCCAATTCTTCTAGTTTGAGGTCCAGATCGTATAGCGTTTTGAAGATAAGTGCAGTTGCCATGTTTATCGCGCTACTAATACCTAGACCAAGTCCAAGCGGCACATTGCTTTGAATAGTCACATTGAGACCACGGGGATCAAGGTTGAATACGCGCCAAAAATAGTCGCACACGCTTTTTACATGATTAGCCCAGCGATCTTCTCTTTTGTACTTGAATGTGGCAACGTTTGCGCGTTTACGTTCATTAAAATCAGCTGCATAAAAACGCAGCGAATTGTCTTTTCTGAAAGATATAGCGACTCGGACTTCAAAGGAAAGAGAAGCTGAAAGCACAAGACCATCAGTAAAATCAGTGTGCTCTCCTAGGATTTTAACTATTGTCGGCGCAGCTGATGTACAGTCTGGAGCAGTATCATACTCTTCTTCGTGTATTATAAAAATATCTTTCATTGTGATTATTGTATCCTATTTATGCTGTATTTTCAACTAAATTTTCTAACTTCCTCTAGAAGATGCTGCGTAGCTTCCAGCTTTTTTCTTATTTCTTTTGCCTCTTCCAGGTATTTTCGTCTTTCCGTAATCTTTGCTTGTATTGATCTGCATTGCCAGGAATCGGGCTTTCCTAGATATCTGCTGCAGACTCTATTACCATCCCTCCATTGCAGATATGCATATACTTGGTTATATCGGCGTTTTAGTACAATGCTACCCTTAGGTCTCGATGCGCATTCGCTCTCGACTCTCTGAAGGCGATTTCGAAGCAATTTTTCTTCATATAGAAGTGCTTGAGAAACTGTTTCCATTTGTTGAAATAATAATATGATGATAATCTGTAAGCAATCGATGTTCCCTTAAAAATTTACAATCCACATTTCTTGCATTTTCAAGGTTTAGCAATATACTTATAGATTAGAGCATTTAAATGAGTGATGAAAAACTGGTGCGCAGCCCTTTGCTATCGGGAATTTTCTATCCATCTGATCCAGATATGCTAATGTCCGAAATGGACAATCTTAGTATGTACGCAAAGCCAATGCCTTGTCCAGCATTTGCCATTATTGCTCCCCATGGAAGTTTTCTCTATAGCGGAAAAGTCAGCATGGAATCGTGGGGTGCAATTCTGGGTGCGGATCCTTCTATTATTGCGATTATGGGGCCTTCTCATCTGCCTTATGAAGAAGGTGTTTTTCTGCCTGAATCTACTAAATTCGATATTCCAGGAACTTCCTTGAATATTGATTCGAACCTTAGAGATTATCTCCTTACAAAGGTAACGATGTTAAAGAAAAACGATCTACCACATTTGGAAGAGCATTCGATAGAGCTTCAATTACCATTTGCATCTCGTTTTTTCCCAGGGGTCCCAATATTGCCTTGTATTATATCGGGTAAGAATCCCTCGACTATTGAGACTGCCACAAGATTATTTGAAGAAATAAGCAATTATATTGGGAATCAGGTTATCTTTGTACTATCTTCAAACCTTGCAGTAAGCGATTCTCCAGAAAAATGTGATTCGCTTTCTAAGGAATTCGTCGATTCTCTTTCTAGACCTATTGCTGAATTTCATGTTGAAGCAGAATCTTGCTGTAATTCTTTTTGCGGAGAAGCAGTTATTCGAGCTTTCAGAGTTGCATTTCCAAAAGCAAGGGCAGAATTACTGGATTATGATAATTCTTCGAAACATAGAGAGTACTGTGATGAGCTAGTTGTAGGCTATGGAGCAATAGATTTTAAGAGGTGAATTATGGAATTTACAATATCTCTAGAAGATCAAAAGAAACTATTGAATTATGCACGCCTCACAATTAATGCGTCGTTAAAAGGCGAAGAAGAAGTCGAGCCTCCGCTCCTATCTAAATCTCTAAAATGTGGAGCTTTTGTCACATTGAGAAAAAATGGATCGCTTAGGGGTTGTATCGGCAGAATACAGAGTGATGCTGATTTAACAAAAACTATAAAACAAATGGCTCTTGCCGCTGCATTCGAAGACCCGCGTTTTCCGCCCTTGAAAAAGGAAGAATTACCCTTGATCGAGATTGAAATCACTCTGCTCTCTCCCTTATACCCAATCTCTCCAGAGGAAATTGTGATAGGGAAACACGGTCTTCTCATCTCTGCTCATGGAAGATCAGGAATATTGCTTCCACAAGTTCCAATAGAATTTGGATGGGATAAAGAGACTTTCCTAGAGCAGCTTTGCTGGAAAGCAGGCCTTCCTTCTGATATGTGGAAATCTCCTCTTTCGCAACTTTATGGATTCGAAGGTTTCGTGTTTTCTGAATCGGAGCTTAAAGAAGCATCCTCTTCGGATTCCTGACTTTTTTGTACCTTCTTTATTGTTAACCTTTTCATAGTCTCATCAGATAGTCTAACTGTCTTTTTATTCAAAGTTTTTTTTATCTTTTTATGCCAAAGGCTGCGCGTTTTTTCTGCTGTTCTGAAGACAGAATAAAGAAGAGGTCTAAGACTGATATCATAAGCTCCATAGCGATGTATTATATTACCTCCAAATCCTGTCTTAAAGAGATAGAGTCCAGCCATAGGATGAGAATCATCTTTATCATCAGGCGGTATACCAAAGAAATCATATTTTTTTGCCCCAGATCTCTTTGCATCTAGAATGGCTTGCCATTGCAATGCATAGGTTGGCATTAGATTGCGTTTCTTGCTCGAAGATGCACCGTAGAGATAGGTTGAAGTGTCTCCAAAATGCAGGACAATAATACTTGCAAGTACCTCTTCTTTATGCCGAGCAACATATAGAGACAGATGAGGCGTTATCGTAGCAATAGAATTTGCTCGAGCTGCTTCTGCGATTTCAGAGCTTGTTTCAAATAAAGTCTTATAGTAGCTCTCTGGATGAATAGCTATTCTATCTCGCTTGGCTGTCTCTTTATATAAAGACATAAATAATGGCAAACTAGAAATACCTTCATCTTCTACGGAAATGGCTTTTTTTTGTGATAGTCTTATATTATAGCGCCATTTAGGCTTCATTCTAGCAAGAATTTGTTCTTCTTCGCCCTGCAAGTCTAAGATAACTGTATCTGGCACCTGAACATCGGTGCCTTTATATAAGCCAGGAATACGAAATCCAAGAGTGCTCTCTATATCAAGCTTTTCTTCTTCTTCTTTATTTTTTGCTAATGCTTTATCTCGTTCCCATGGCAAATCAAAACGTATGAAAACATCGGTACCGCCAAAAGATTCACCCAGAGCTCGTCCAAGCGCCGATAGAGCATTCCATCGCTTTGAGATAGAACTCAATTCTCCTGCTCCAAAAGGAACATAAAGAAAAGAAAAAAGTTTTGCAAATTTCCTTTTTAAAACAAGGATCCTACCACTCAAATCCTTATCATAGAAAGAATATGTACATGAATAGGCTTGCCATCCGGTGCGAGCCTTGAAAAGTCCCCAAAATTTGGATTGTAAGAAGCCCTGCTCATGGCATTCAGGCATACAATCCATTGCTGATAGAATGGGGCTTATTTCTATTTTCGGTAGAACATCCATAGCACTCTGCACTAAAATCTCGGTTATTGGTTCTTTACTCAGCCAATTTTTCCATCCATAACTTTTTCGAGCCTTATGGGCTCGCCACGAACCATAAGGCGTTGACCTTCTGACCAAGCATAGCCATCTTTTGCATATAAAGGGATTGTTAAAAATGTTTCAATATCGATGTTCTCTTTGGATATAGTCTCTTCTAGATTTTCAATACTACTTCCTTCTAGTAACACTCTTTCGCCAGGCTTTGCATTTGGAGCAGTCAATACTTCGACGATTTCATTTCCCTCTAGGCTTTTGGTCGAAGCTGCGAGAAGCATGCCGGCACTTTCAATTCCACGCAATTTTGCTGGCTTTAAGTTGTTAACAAGGACAATATTTTTGCCAAGTAGTTCATCTTCTCTATAGAAAGGCACTAGTCCTGAGATTATTACCCTTTCTGAACCACTGCCATCGTCTAGGGTCTCTATATATAGTTTGTCGGCTTTAGGATGTCGCTCAATCTTTATAATCCGAGCAACGCGTAGGTCTATTATTTGATCAAATCGATTGTTCTGATTTTTTTCTATAGAAGCTGGTAGCTTTCCCTCATTTTTACGATTTTGTTCTTCTTTTTCTTCTCTTTCTTTTTGGGAGCCTGAATATTGTACACGAAGGGAAGCTATCAGCTCATCTTCGAGCTTATTAAAAAGAACCTCGTGTTTTTTTATTCTTTGAAACTCTCCTTTTAAACCAAGATCAGCCCAACCAAGTTTCCCTTGTCCTATTTCTATTCCTAAAAAAGATGCGAGTCTTTTAGCCGTGCTTGGCATATAAGGATAAGTCATTATTGCTAGGTCTTTCAGCACATAGCATAGATCACGCATAAGTGAGCTGGCTTTTTGAGGATTGTCTATTCTAGCTTTCCAAGGCTCTTCATACTGGAAACGCTTATTTGCCAAATCTGCTATGGAAAAGATAGTTCTAAACGCATCTCGGAGATCAGCCCGCTCTAAAAGTTCTGAAGCCTCTTGTTCGCGATCGGCAACCTCCTTCCAGAAAGCCATATCAGGGGTCCCCTCGGGGATAATTCCACTGTAATACCGCGAAATAAATGTAAGCGTTCTATTTACAAGATTTCCGAGATTTCCTATAAGCTCTCCATTTACCTTTTCTTGGAAATCAGTCCATGTGAACGTATAATCTGAAGTCTCAGGTCTATTCCAAAATATATAGAAACGCCATATATCTGCAGGAATTCCAGTATTCATAGCATCATTTCCGAAAACGCCAATACCTTTGGATTTGGAAAACTTACCAGCTTCATAATTGAGATATTCTGTACTTGACATATGATGAAGCATGGTCCAGTTCTTTCCAGTACCCAAAAGGCTAGAAGGGAAAATGACAGTATGGAATGGAATATTATCTTTACCAATGAACTGAAAAAGCTCTACTTCATCGGGCTTCTGCCACCAACTCTTCCAGTCGAACCCCTTTTCCTTTGCTAATCTTGCTGTCATTGAAATATAGCCGATAGGCGCATCGAACCAGACATAGAAGACCTTATCTTTGAATCCCTCTTTGGGCACGGGAATCCCCCACTTTAGATCCCTAGTAATAGCGCGTGGATGCAGCCCATCCCGTATCCATGCCTGCGTCATCTGGATTGCATTATTTGCCCAAAAACCTCTTACACTTGCTTCTTTCATCCAGGCTTCTAGCTTAGGGAGTATAGCAGGGAGATCCAGATATAGATGTTTGGTCGAGCGTGGTCTTGGAGTACCACCGCAACTTATGCATTTAGGGCTCAGAAGTTCCATTGGGTCGAGCAGTTTCCCGCACATCTCACATTGGTCACCACGGGCTCCTTCATAACCACAATAGGGACAGGTTCCTCTTACATACCGATCAGCAAGAAAACGTCCACAGGTATCGCAATAGAGTTGATCTATGGATTGGCTTGAGATGTAACCGTTTTTGTCTAGATCGAAAAATATGGATTGTGTGATCTCTGTGTGCTCTGGAGTCGATGTTCTACCAAAAGTATCAAAAGATATTTCAAACCATTCATAGATATCGCGATGAATTTCATAAAACCTATCACAGAGCTCACGCGGACTTACTTTTTCCTCGAGAGCTTTTGTCTCAGTCGCAGTGCCATATTCATCGGTACCACAGACATAGAGAGTCTCATATCCACGAAGTCTACAGAATCTAGCAAATACATCTGCAGATAATACCTGAATCAGATTGCCAAGATGAGGAACATTATTAACGTAGGGAAGAGCCGATGTTATGAGTCTTCTTTTCATGGCTTGGACAATATCCCTGTAGAAAGGGGCTGTCAAGGACAAGCTCAAGTGATAATATTATATCAAATGGTTGTATCAATGTTGCGATTGGTGCTCAGATTAAATGAAACATCTACAATCAAAGATAAAAGAAGAGTGGTTTCAGGAATAAAAGATAGACTTCAGCACAGATACAGACTTTCATGCGCTGAAATCGACTTGCTTGATTCACTTGCCTTTGCAGAAATAGGAGCTGCACTTGTATCTAATTCTGCACAATACGGAGAAAAAGTGCTGAGAGATGCTGTAACATTCATAGAGGACCATTATCCAGTTGAGCTCTATGAAGTGCAGATGCATTATGAGATATACGGATGAGAGGACTAATCTAATGAGAAATCTCTGGAAGATATTGCTCAGCTTGGCTTTAATAATCTCTCTGCCTTTCTATTTCATTTCTTGCATAGGGATTGAAGCTTCGACTAAGATCGACTCTAAAGGTGCGGGAACATTCTCCGTTGAATATCAAATTGCCAAAGACTTTGTGGATTTTGGATCAGAAGAATCTACTCCTTCTCTACCCTTTGCCTTATCTCGCGAAGATATCGAGCGAGGATTACAAGACACAGAAGGTATTTCCTTAAAATCATACTCAAAGACGAAGAACGCTAACAATATGATTATTTCTTTTACTTTAGATTTTGATTCTCCTGAAAATCTGGTAAAATATCTAGATCCTACTAACAGCTTTGCCAGATTCAACAAAGAAAATGGTATCTATTCTTTAAAATTCTCTTTTGGAGATGAGATTCCCCCTCTTGATCCCGATATGAAAAAGTATATTTCTGAACAGTTCGCATCTTATCGATTTTCTCTGACAATTGAAACTGCTAAATCTCCTCCGGAAGTCTTTATTCAAGATGGCAGTTTTATTAGCAAAACTACCTCTGGAAAAAAGACAATCCTAGAATGCGCAATGGCAGATCTTCTCACTGTGAGCACTTCGCCCCAAATCGATATCTTTTGGAGATGATGATAACCTAATGGTATAGAGTAAAGTTTTATATCATTTAGATAATATAATTAAGATAATTAATAACGTTATTTATACATATCTTGACTAATTTAGCTGTTTCGATTAGTTTTCCACCGCAGCGAATTATTTATTCGTCAGCTTTTTTTCTATCTATTGGAGGAGAAACCTCATGCCAAGAAAAAAATTCGTGTATGCATTTGGAACGGGCCTTGCCGAAGGAGATGGCACAATGAAAGAGCTTCTCGGCGGCAAGGGTGCAGGCCTTCACGAGATGACTAAAATTGGACTTCCAGTTCCTGCTGGTTTTACAATCACAACGGAAGTATGTGAGCTTTATTATAAGAATGGGAAAAAATGGCCTGAAGGACTTGAAGCAGAGATCCAAAAGCATATCAAGAATCTTGAAAAGTTGACAAAAAAGACTCTTGGCGATCCGAGTGATCCATTACTTGTCTCTGTTCGATCTGGCGCACCTGTTTCGATGCCTGGCATGATGGAGACTATTTTGAATCTTGGTCTCACTGATGCTTCGGTTGAGGGCCTGGCTTCTAAGACCGGAAATAGACGCTTCGCTTTAGATGCATATAGGCGCTTTATTATGATGTATGGCTCTATAGCTATGGGAATCGATAGGGAGGTATTCGACAAAGCCTTTGAAGAAATCAAAGAGACAAAAACAAGACTGCGCTTAGGAATACCTACTGGGCAAAAAGTGAGCGATACCGATGTAAACGAAGAAGAGCTTAGTGAGCTTATCAAATATTTCAAGAAGATATATCGCGAACATATCGGGACAGATTTTCCACAGGATCCATGGGAACAGCTAAAAGGAGCCATCAATGCGGTCTTCGATTCTTGGATGGCAGAAAAAGCAGTGACCTACCGCAAAGTAGAGAAACTAGTTGGAATAAAAGGAACTGCTGTCAATATCGTTCAAATGGTTTTTGGCAACAAAGGTGAAAATTCTGGTACCGGTGTATGTTTCACTAGAGATCCAAATACTGGTGAGAATATCTTTTATGGTGATTATCTCATCAATGCTCAGGGGGAAGATGTTGTTGCTGGGATTAGGACACCAATAAAGCTCGCGGAGCTCGAAAAACGTGATCCAAAAGTATATAGACAGCTAGTCGACATCCGAAGAAAACTCGAAAGGCATTATAGAGACATGCAAGATCTTGAATTCACTGTGGAAGAAGGTAAGCTCTATATGCTTCAGTGCCGCACAGGAAAACGCAGCCCCATTGCGGCCTTCCGGATTGCAGTCGATTTTGTAAAAGAAAAGCTGATTACCAAAGAAGAAGCAATACTTCGTATTAAAGCCTCCGATATAGAGGGAATCTTCTACCCTATGATAGATAAATCAAACCCTGCAGCACTTAAGAAATCTTTTCTTGTGCAAGGTATCGATGCAGTTCCAGGAGCCGCCGTAGGCAAGGTGGTATTCAATGCAAAGGTAGCCGAAGAATGGGAAGAAAAAGGCGAAAAAATCATTCTTGTTCGCAAAGAGACCAGTCCTGAAGACGTAGGCGGAATGCATGCAGCCCAAGGCATTTTGACAGCTACTGGTGGCAAGACAAGCCATGCCGCTGTCGTTGCACGAGGATGGGGCAAGTGCTGTATTGTAGGCTGTGAAAAACTCGAAATAGACTATGAAAATGGCCAGTTTGCTGTTGGAAATACGATTGTCAAAGAGGGAGATTATATCACTCTAGATGGCAATACTGGCAATGTGTATCTAGGTCAACTCAAGCTGGTAAAGCCCGAACCACCTAAAGCCTACACCACTCTTATGTCTTGGGTAGACCGGACTAGAACGCTTAAGGTCCGCACAAATGCCGACACTCCTTATGATGCTAAAAAAGCTAGGGAATTAGGAGCCGAAGGCATAGGACTATGCCGGACTGAGCATATGTTCTTTGATTCAGAAGAACGCATCCTCGCAATTCGTGAAATGATCATTGCGGATGATACAGAAAGCCGTAAAAAAGCCCTAGCTAAACTTCTCCCATTTCAGACTAAAGACTTCGAGGGTATATTTAAGGCGATGGATGGCCTGCCTGTAACAATCCGATTAATCGACCCACCTCTTCATGAATTTGTTCCACACGATGAGGAAGGCCAGCGTGAGCTAGCCGATGCAATTGGTGTTCCTTTTGAAAAGGTAGTTCAACGAGTAGAACAGTTGCATGAACTAAATCCAATGCTAGGTCACAGAGGCTGCCGTTTGACAATCACTTACCCCGAAATTCTAGATATGCAGGTTACAGCTATAATCACCGCTGCCTGCAATATGACCAAGAATGGCATTAAGGTTCTTCCGGAAATTATGATCCCCTTGGTTATGGACGACAAAGAGCTAAAAATTCTTGAGTCAAGAGCACGGGAGATAGCGGCTAAAATTATAGCTACATCAGAAGTACCTTTAAAGTATATGATAGGTACGATGATCGAAGTTCCGCGAGCCGCTTTGCTTGCAGATAGAATAGCAAAAGTAGCTGAATTTTTTTCCTTTGGGACGAATGATTTGACTCAAATGACTCTTGGATTATCTCGAGATGATGCCGGTAAATTTCTGCCAGACTATATCGACGAGAAGAAGGGAGCAATTTTCAGAGCGGACCCATTTCAGAATATCGATCAGGATGGCGTGGGGATGCTCATACGAATGGGTATAGAAAAAGGCCGCACATCGAGGCCTAGACTCAAGGTAGGCATCTGTGGTGAACACGGAGGAGATCCAGAGTCTGTAAAATTCTGTCATCGAGTAGGTATGAACTATGTTTCTTCTTCCCCTTTCAGAGTTCCTGTTTCTAGACTCGCTGCAGCACAGGCAGTGATCGAAGATGCTCAAGCTGCTCATAAAACTGCAAGAAAACCTGGTAGACCTGCAAAAGCAACCTCCTCTAAGGCAAAGCGCCCTCGTGGCAGACCGCGTGGTTCTAAAAATAGATAGCCAAAATCTAGTAGTATCTTCCAGGTTCCAAATAAGATAGGAGCGCCATTCTAGCGCTCCTATTCTTTTACTCCTAGTCTTGATAAATATTAAAAAGCCTTTTTCGAATCGAGCAAAATTGTTATAGGCCCATCATTAATCGAATGAACCCGCATGATCTCTTGGAATTTACCAGTCTGGACAAAGACTCCCTGTTCCATCAACTTTGTGCAAAATAAATCATATAGAATCAAAGCTTTTTCCGGACCGGCAGCTTGTGAATAGGAAGGTCGTCTGCCTTTTCGGGCATCAGCGTGCAAGGTAAATTGCGAAATTACAAGTGCCTCATAGCCCAGATCAAGAATCGAAAGATTCATTTTTTCATTGCTATCCATAAAAATACGTAGATGGGCTATCTTATCTGCAAGGTATTCAGCATCGCCATCTGTGTCATCGGCTGCAATTCCGAGATAGATTAGTATTCCTTTAGTAATTCTTCCACAGAATTTATCCTCTTTAGTGTTTTTATATGTCACAAAAGCTTCAGATACACGCTGTATTACAGCTCTCATATAAGCTTCCCTTTCCTTAATTCGACTGAGAAGCGGCAAACTCTTCGCTCTGTTCAAGACAATTTAGCCTTGACAAAATGTCCTGTATTTCTTTATCGCTGACATTATCGATATTGCCTATAGCCCTATCTATCTCAGATATAAGCTCTTTAATGGCTTCAATATCTAGTTTCGGAACATTTGCAGCAGGCTGTTCTTCAAAAACCACAGGAGGGTTCTCAAAGGCTTGTTGCAATTCTTGATTAGGGAAAGGATAATTTTGTGATAGCCAGTCGATCATTTCGTTTCCTGGTCCACCGGTAAGCCAAGTACTCGCCACTTTTATGCTACCCTTTGGTGGAATAATTCTTTCATTCCAATAAAGACCAAGTGCAGAATCGTTGATAGAGAAAGGAGATTGCGTAAAGCCTTTCATAAGCTCAGAGTCGTAATAGAATTTTGAATCGCTCAGTCGCTTCCAGTTTGCAATAACAACCATGTCTGGCTTTGCCTCTTCATCTAGAAGCAAAGCAATGGAAGATGTTTGTCCTGGAGAAATAACATACTTTTCATCAGAATCCGATGTGATAATCATTTCGTCCGTAACCCTGGGATTCGAACTTGTAGCGAAATTATAGCCTCCTTTTTCGCCGAGAACAGTATCACATACTTCTTTTATCAATACCTTCATCTCTCGAGTTGTATAGTTTTCTATTTCTATTTCAATAATAAAACCATCTGTTACCCGAGAATAGGGGCTTTTATAAAAAAGCACTCTCTGAGTCAATCTATTTGTAACCGATCTATATTCGATTTCGATACCATTCTTTATTTGACGCTGACTAGTTTTATATTCCTTTGAAGCTCCCATTCTATATATACGGTTGTCGATATTTAATATAATAAAACTCGTCCTTGGATCACCATCAAACCATAAAGGTTCATATTTCGATTTTCCAGAAATATTTACAAGGCGATAAAGCATCGGCTGCAATGTCTGATCATCAGTAGCAATTCGGACAAGGCCGCTACGTATATCAATAGCAAATAAAGCACCTGTAAATATAAACGATAAAATGAAGAAGAATATCGATTTTTTCATGGTGCTATATCCTTAAGGTAATTTTCTATTTTTAATATAACCAGCTTCAAAGCCCTCTCTTTCGCGTCAAGAAGCCTATTGAGTCTATCATTCCTTGAAATGTTATCTATTATTGCTTTTTGGATTTCTATATTTGGCGTTGCAGAATACCTACTAATTGCTTTTGACCACAGGTAATCTCTTAGAAGTCGTTGTTCTCCATATACATCTTCCTGCATCTGTTGAATATCTCTATACATGTTTCTCCGAGACTCGAATTCAGCGAGGCGAGCATATTTGGCTTCTCTAGATTCTAGAGCCATTACGGTAATTCTCCATGCGGTAAGAGAAGTCGCTTCGGTGTTAGGCCAAGTTTCTTTGACTTTATTAAAAATGGATAAAGCTTGAGCAAAATCACCTATCTGATAATAGCTTTCTCCTTTCCAGAACAATACAGAAGAGGAAAACGGACTATCTGGGTATTTATTCATAAAAGTATCGAATACCAATATAGCATCCTCATATAGCCCTATTTTGAACAGAATTCGACCTTGTAGGAATTGTATATCAGGCATATTTGGATGAGAAGGAAAAGATTGCATGAATTTGTCGCAAAATATATAAGAGGTAGGAAAGTCAGTTGCTTGAAAATATGATAAAGCAGCCATAAAGCAGCTGTCAGCCAAGATCTCTATGTCTGATGCTGTCTGATATATTTCTGCAAAAGCAATTCCAGCACGCTCAAAATCGCCATTCTTAAAAAGTCCTAAAGCATAAGAGAATTCGTCTGATGTTTTGGTAGTTTGAGCATAAGTGAAAGATGAAACAATAAGCATAACAATCATAAGCATATTCATTTGTAACTTTTTCATACTTCTATCTTCCCGGTACAATATTTTTTGTTTATATATCTTGGAAAGCTCACATCTAAGTCAATCAATATTTCTGATTGGGCTTATCCAAGCATCTAGAAAATTTGTAACAAACTGTTTCTTATCTTGTGCACTAAAAAAAGCGCTCCCAATAACTAACACATCTGGCTGCTGAATCACGAGGTCGGGGATCAATTTCACATTTATACCACCATCAACAGCGATCAAGAAATTAAGGCCTTCTTGTTCTCTTATTCTTCTTAGTTCTTCTACCTTTTGTAAACAGAAAGGTATAAGCTTCTGCCCCCCATAGCCGGGATTTACAGTCATTACAAGTACAAGGTCAACTGATTCAAGAAGTGGAATTATACTAGAGACTGGAGTCGAAGGTACTATCGATATTCCTGCCTTAATGCCAGCATGTAATATGCTTTGAATTAGACGATGTGAATGCACACAAGCTTCAGAATGAAAAGTAATTGCGTCTGCGCCACTTTCTATGTAAGCATTGATGTGGCGCTCAGGTTCTTCTATCATAAGATGAGCATCCAGGAATAGTCTTGTCTTTGCTCGAATATCTGCTATCATTTTATGCCCGAATGTGATAGGTGGCACAAAATGTCCATCCATAATATCCAAGTGAAGCCAAGGACATCCGCTCTCTTCTATATACCTAACAGCTGAACCAATGTCATAGAAATCAGCTGATAGAATCGAGGGCGCAATTATTGGTTCTTTCATAATGTTATATATGATAGCTTGTATCGAACTGTTTTTCCATACTCCTTGCTTGAGTTTTATGTTAAGTTAATTGGAAATAGCAAATAGAATAGCCATTGACGAAAAATTCAAGGCTCGGATACTATCTAAATAGCAGTCTAAGGAGAAAAATATTCTAATGGCCCATCTGCCTCGTCTCAAGGAAGAAGCAACCACAGCCGAAGAAAATCTTGATCTGGCTTATGAAAGCCTAAAGAATGCAGATATGCAAAGTGCAGATTTCTTCCTTGAGAATGCTCTGAAAGCAGATTTTGAACACCCAGAAGTTCTATTTGCAATGAAGTGTCTTCATTTCTGGAAGGATCTTATCTCGCAAATGCCTGAAACAGGGAATCTTTTGGAGCGTGGAGATTTTCTCTGTAGCTCCTGGAAAAAATTCATGTTATTTCTTTCTCATATAGGGGACTCCTTCGATACTGCTCGCTATGTTTATAGGAGATTCATATTTGGGCTTGCTCTTGATCAGTACCTTGCGATTCCAGATGAAGAAAAAGATTCCCTTGGGCCATTGCTAGATCTAAGGTTAGGCAGAGCCAGGAAAGCTACGGGAGATATAGAGACAGCTCTTATTCATCTTGAAAGGGCAGCCCAAGGTAGACGAAACGATGCAAGCATTCTTGCTGAATTGGCCGATGTATATGCTATGTCAGGCGAAGCACGTCTTTCTAAAGCCTTATTCAGAGAAGCTTTTTTTATTGATCCACAAGCTATAGAAATTGATTTTTTGGAGTCTGAATTAATCTTTAAGATCATTGAAAATATAAAAGAACTAGGGTATTCTGGAGATGATATTGCTGAATGGATCCCAGTTTATGCAGAAATATGGGGTGTATTCAATATTAAAAGAGAATTGAGCAGCGCTGAATTCAATCGAATTTCGGCCTCTGCACGTCAACTTGAGATTCAATTAAGAGAATCACTTCAGCAAGGATCGAGCCTTGTTCCCCGCCTTCTAAATAAATATTTTTGGATGGCGGATCATCTAAAGGCCCGAGAGGATGCTAAAGAATTGCATTCAGTGTTGCTCAAGATCAAGATTATCGATCAATCAATTTATGAATCATACATAGAATAACGAAGAGAGGAGAATAGAATGGATCAGTCTCCATTAAGTGAAAAACTACAGCTCATGTTGAATGAAGAGAAATGGACAAGAACCCTTATGGCGAACTACTCTGTCGCCAACCTGAAAGAACTAGATCGCTTTATTGAGGAAATAATGGCCCAGAATGGGGCTGATGATATCATCAAGATTTGCGTGGAACACCTATCTCAAACAAAGAATAGCGTTATTGCATTATATGTCGCTGGAATGCTAAATATCATGCGCCAGCCAGCTGATGAATCTTATCTTGTTCAGTTGATGGATTTATTTGCAGAAAGCAAGAAAAGTAATATTGTCGAATATATCTGCAACCGAATATTAGATTTTGGAGAAAACCGTATTGCCCTAGTTCGATTAGCAGAATGCTATACTGCAGAGAATAAGATTGAGCAGCGATATGCAGTATGGGAAAGTCTTGTACGAATCGATACCGAAGAAGCTGAATTAGCACAACTTATTGCAGAATGGAAGGAAAAGAATGGCTTAACAGAAGAAGCTATAGATTTCTATAAGAAAGCTCTTATTCGCTATATTAATAAAGGACTCTTTTCGAATATAAAAGAATTATGGCATAAACTTATTCAACTTTCGCCTGAGGATTATGACTTTTTTATCCATGCACAGAAAAAAATTGCAAAGCAGGTTTCGCCAGAAAAAGCTGCCACAATTTTAATGGATTTATATGATTGGTATAAGAAGAATGAAAAATGGGATACCGCATTGAGCATTCTCAAGCTTATCGTGGAATATGACGAGCGCAATCCTGCCTTACGCAAAGAATTCCTCGAGTGCTACTCAAATATCTACTCTGGACATTCAATGTTCGATGAATGTGTAAAGCTTTCGAACCTCACCCAATCCTATCGCTCTCTCCATGAGGCAATTGCCGACTTCGAAAAACGTATTGCCTTTGATAGAGGAAATTATGTCTTCCATAGGACATGGAATATTGGAAGAATTTCTAATATCACCAACGATGAGGTTGTTATTGATTTTGCAAAATCGCGCAATCATCACATGTCGCTGAAAATGGCTTTCGATAGCCTCATTACTCTTTCCAAGGATCATATATGGGTTCTAAAAGCAACCTGGCCTCGAGAAAAATTAAGAGAAAAAGTAAAGGCAGACCCAGCCTGGACAATTAAAATCATAATCAAAAGCTTCGATAATCGCGCTGATATGAAACGCATCAAAGCTGAGCTTGTGCCTTCTGTTCTTTCTATATCTGAGTGGAATTCATGGAGTACTCGTGCCAAAGAAATACTCAAGACAGATCCTATGTTTGGAAATGCCCAGGACGATATTTCTACTTTTATCGTGCGCGACAGGCCTCTATCCTTCGAAGAAAAAATCTATGCGCAGTTTAAGGCGGAGAAAAACTTTTTTTCTAGGGTCCAGTATTTTAGAGATTATCTAGAAATGAGCGAGGAAGTCGACACCGATTATTTTGAAGAAATGCTGTCTTATTTTGTTTCATTCCTGAAATTGACACAGGTAAACGAATTTGTCGTCGGTTCTTACCTACTCTTAAAAGAGCTGTCCGGACGATATCCAAGAATGCAACAATATGTGACAATGCGATTTGTCGACCTTTTTGATCAGATCAAGGATAATATTGTCGCAGTCTATCTTGGACTGAAAGATACGGAGCTCAAGAACCAGTTCATTCAGAACATTAAGCTTTTTATTCCAAGCTGGCCAGACATCTATATTCAGCTTTTGCCTTATGCCAGATCTGTAAAAATGCTTGATGCACTTGAGTCTAATGGCCATGAAGAAAAACTCAAGCGAATGGCTATGTATATCGTAGAGAATTATAAGGATATGCGAGAAGCTTTCATATGGCTTGCTAAAGATTTAAAAGACAAGCCTTGGATGAAGGAACTTGGCATTGTGCGAGAAAAAATTATTCTTACCCTTTTACATATACTAGATATAACATTCAAGGAAATCGATAGCCATAAAGATACGACAGAAAACCGGAAGATCAATAAGCTTGTACAAAATATTCTCTTCAAAGAAAAGGATTTAGAGGAATTCCTTCAAGAAGCTCCTCAACAAGTTGTCGAGAGAGTCTATTCGATGCTATCCGACATAAAAGAAGTCGATCCAGCTATCAAGCTTGATTTGAAGAAAAAGATCAGCGAGCGCTTTCCTAATATAAAATTCTACGATGGCAATGAAAGGCTAACTGTTTCGCGAGGTTTAATGGTGACAGCAAACAAATATGATGAGAAAAAACGTCTTCTTGGACATATAATGGAAGTAGATGTTCCTGCAAACCAGAAAGAAATAGCCTATGCCCTCTCTTTGGGCGATTTGCGAGAAAATGCAGAATACAAAGCAGCTAAGGAAAGGCAAGATGAACTCAACTCTAAAGTAGGCAAACTTAAAAGCGAACTCGATCGAGCCCAGATCATCGATTCGGATCAGATAGACAGCTCTAGTATTTCTTTTGGCACAAAAATTTTGCTAAAGAATTTAATAACTGGCGAGAATGAATCTTTTACAATTCTCGGACCGTGGGAATCTGATCCAGATCACCAGATAATTTCTTATCTTTCTCCTTTGGGTAAACACTTGCTCAATCATAAGACTGGCGAAAAACTGAGCTTTACCATCAACGAGCGTAAATTCAGCTATGAGGTTTTAAAGGTTGAAAAAGCAGATTTCTAGGGTTTTTAAGAAAGTTAATAGTAAGAATTACTAAGGGCCTAGATTGTTATTGCTTGATTTACATCATTTATTCTTGTGCTTCCATGCCAGCATTATAGGTATCAAGAAATCCTCTAGCAAATGATTCAAAGCTATCTGCTTGGATCGCTTGGCGAATCTTTGAAGCAAAATCTGCCATAAAATGTAAGTTGTGTTGACTTGCAAGCATTGAATAAAGGATTTCATTGTTCCTGAAAAGATGATGTAAATAGGCACGTGTATAAGTCTTGCATACTCTGCAACTACAATCAGGATCTATAGGCTCGAAATCTTTTTTATACATAGCTTTTTTAATTGTAATTTGGCCCTTGGAAGTGAATAATAAGCCATTTCTGGCTGTTCTGGTAGGATAAACGCAGTCGAATATGTCTATACCATTTCGTACTGCCTCTATGATGTAATCTGGTGTTCCTATGCCCATTAGATATCGGGGTTTATCTGATGGCAAAAGAGCTGCGGTAAAGTTAAGGTATTCAATATATGCTTCTTTTGGTTCTCCTATAGAAAGTCCTCCTATAGCGATTCCTGGCAAGTCCAAAGAAGCAATTTGTTCCACACTCATTTTTCTAAGTTCTCTAAAAAAATTGCCCTGTACGATACCAAAAAGATATCCTTGGTAACCACTTTCTCGCTGAGAAAGCCATTGAGTTTTTGCTCGCTTTGCCCAATCATAGGTCAACATGGTTGCTCTATATGCTTTGTTTTCGCTTTCACCCCAAGGCGCACAAATATCTAATGCCATTTGAATATCGGAATTAAATGCAGTCTGAATGTCAACCACATTCTCTGGAGTTAAAATATGAGAAGAGCCATCGATATGCGATTTAAAACGTACTCCTTCATCTAGTATTTTTCTGAACTGAGGAAGCGAAAATATCTGAAATCCTCCGGAATCTGTAAGGAAATTTTTTTGCCAGCCAGAGAAGCCGTGCAAACCGCCTGCTTTGGATATAACCTCTGGCCCTGGCCTTAGGAAAAGATGGTATGTATTAGCTAGAATCAAGGAAAATCCCATAGACTCTAAATCCCTTGGTTCTACAGCTTTTACTGTAGCATTTGTTCCTACAGGCATAAATGCAGGAGTTTGTACATTTCCATGTGGAAGAGAAAGTAGACCAGTTCTCGCAGAGCATGAAGGATCTCTGTGCATCTCTTGAAAAATCGATTCAATCATCTATGGACTTACCTCAATAAGAATACAATATAATACATGTTTAAGTTCTAGCGCTCAAATAAGATATTGCTGATATAGCACTAAAAACAATAATTACAGCCCATATAGATATTGTCGGGCTAACCAAGCCTGATTTAGCAGATACAGAAGCTATCATCTGTGCTACATAGTATAGAGTTGCGCTACATAAGCTAAAAAGCAAGCTCAATAGAAAAACACTTTTCTTGAAACGACCTGAGAAAGCAGCGGCAAGGCCAACAACAATCAAAGGAGTCAAGGAAAAAGATAATCTTTTCTGCTTCTCAACCTCTGCATCTACAATGGGAAGTCCAGAAGTTTTTAGGAATTCTATATGTTTATTTAGCTCTTTCATGCTCAAAAGCCGAGGATTCATACTAGGTCTTGTGAAGCTTGAAGGTGGTTCTCTTATCATTGGATCCGAAAAATTCTCAAATTTTAAAAATAGCCAATCATTATCTTGTCTTTTATAAATGGTTGGATTGGCAAAAACCCACGCCCCTTGCTCCCATTTTGCATTTACTGCAGAGATCTTTCTTGTCAGATTTCCATCAGTGTCTCTTTCTATTACTGATACATCATATAGACGAAGATTTTTTTCATCAAAATATCTATAAGTATAGACTTGTTTTCCTCCATCAACGATAAGTCCAGGAACCGTTTGTTTGCCTGCGGACTCTTTGAGCATCCTCGACTGCAGATCGTTTCTGGTTCTTGAAAAAGGAATAGATACATAATTTGTAAAGCAAAACTCAGCAGCGCATAATATCATCGAAATAGCTAAGATAGGTATCAACAAGCGTTGCAGTGATATTCCTGCACTAAAAACAGCCTCAAGTTCATGGTTTGCATGCCAATCTCCTAAAACGAATACTATTGCAAAAAGAAAAGCTACTGGCAAGGTATCGACCATATGATTAGTAATTCCGAGGCCAATCCAAAAGACAATATCCCAAAAAAGGGCATTCTGAGCAAGAAATTTCCATAAAAGAGAAAAGAGTTCTGCAAGAGATACCACAAGCGAAAGAAATAAAGTTCCTCCAATTGTCCAGATGAATACTTTTTTCAACAAGGCTCTCCACAGAATTATCGGTAAAAATTGAGTCGCTTGCCGATTTGCTAATTTCTGTTGAGCTATGCTTTGCTCTGTTTTCTTTTTCGGCATCATAGGAAATGCCCAGTTTTTATCTTTCTGACTATCCATAAAGAACAGGTAGCGAGCAACATAACAAAATTTGGCATCCACATCGAAATTACAGGATTAGTATTCTGGCGATAACCTAGGGTCTGACCTAAGAATAGTAGTGCCCAGTAAATTACCGAAAGCAATAGGGCAATACCAAAACCAGCCGCACGCCCTGCTCTCTTTGATCCAATTCCTAATGGGAGTGCTAAAAGCGCAAAGAAGAAGCAAGCAGAAGGAAGGACTAATTTTTTCTCATATTCGAGGCGATAGACCTGAAGTGATGCATCGCTAATTTTTTGATTTTTAAGCGACCTCATCTTATTGACAAGAGATGTTAGATCATTTTGTAGCAATTGCAATGAGCCGTTTTTATTCGTTGATTCTTTTTGCTGAGTCTCAATTGCTATCAAATCATAATTCAGCCTTAATCTATCGAGTGTAGTGGCTTCTTGGGAAGCCTTTTCTTTAATCCGATCATCAAGCATCCGTTCTTTTTCTTTTATTTTGTTTGCTAGCATCAGCAAAGACATCTCAGAAGGAGCTGTGCTACTATAGTTAATTAAAGGTTCGCGAATCCTAATTCGAATTTCTGCAGCTCCCGCCTTAGTCACTGAAAAATCTCCTGCAGAACCAGCATTGAGTTTTTTTAGTTCTGTAAAATTGTTCATATTTAGAATAGCCATAAGGGAATCCTTAGAGAATTCTATCCCCACATCATCCGCTATGACAGTATCAGAATCGTACCCTCCGGACTGATCGATAATAAGTACATCCTGTAATCGGCTTGCGGATGAACCCTCTATTGCTCCACCAGTGACAATCAGCTTTTCTCCATATTTACTGATCGAATAGGGAGCCAGTTCAACTTTAGCAGATTTCTGAATAAGTTCTGCATATTCATTCTTGAAGCCTTGAGCAGCGCGAGGTATAGACCATTCATTGAGGCAAAAAGATCCAATAGAAACAGCTAATCCAATTATAAGAAAAGGCACATATAACCAAAGAGGCCTTATCCCCAAAGATGAGCTTGCTAGGTATTCGTTATCGGCATTTTGTCGCGACGATGTCATTAGCGTAGCTGCTAATATGGAAAAAGGGATAGTGATTGCGAGTATGGTAGGTAAGGAATAGAAAAGCAACTTGGCTACCGATAAGAGATCGGCGCCCCTTGATAAAATGTCCTCAGCAAAGAGCAGCACCTGATTGATAAGGAATACAATAAAGAAAAATAGAAATGTACCCAAAAACGAAGTGATTATCTCTGAAATTGTCATCCGCCAGAGTGTGAATGAGGGCCGTTCTTTCATCTCAACTTGTATCCCGGTCTTATCTCAACGGCCTGTCGATCCAAAACCGTCGGCTCCACGAGTAGTATCATCGAGCTGAGGGGAGATCGAAAAATTGGCATGAACTACAGGAGCAATGACCAGCTGTGCAATTCGATCACCATTCTCGATAACAAATGGTTTGTCACTCAGGTTGATGAGAATTACCTTGATTTCTCCCCGATAATCGCTATCAATAGTTCCAGGAGCGTTTAGGCAGGTGATACCATGCCGATACGCCCATCCTGATCTAGGCCTGATTTGAGCCTCATATCCTAAAGGCAGAGCAATTCTAAGACCCGTGGGGATCAATGCTCTCGATAAAGGTTCCAGCACTAAGGGATTTTCTAGAACAGCATAGAGATCTGCTCCTGCTGCATGATCTGTAGCGTATTGAGGCATCTGTGCTCCTTCGGAGAGCGCAATTATAACTCCTATTGCTCTTTCTTCAGGTTTCATCATTCTAGAATACCCTTATTGCTATAAAAATTAGGTCTATATCATAGAATATCTCGTTTATAGTGATAGCTTTCAAAGAAGAAATAGACCAATTTTCAAACATATCATATTATTCGATGATTACCTATCCCAATGTGAATCATGGCGAGATGACCGCATATCTCTCTGTCGATCAGAAGGTCTTTCATTTCGTCTCGTATCTCGCTGCGCTATCTGTCCTTTGTCATCAAGCGCATCCACAGCTGCAAGATTGAGCCTTCCAAGGTGATCAATTTCCATGAGCTTGACCTTGATAGTGTCTCCTTCTTTAAGTAGATCGCTAACCTTGTCTACATGTCCCTTTGAGAGCTTCGAAATATGGCATAAGCCTTCGCGACCCGGTAGTATTTCGATAAAAGCGCCAAAATCCATGATCCGCTTAACAGTACCTGTATATATCTTTCCGACTTCTGGTTCCTCAACCATTCCCAAAATAGCATCGCGAGCACTATAGGCGGATTTCTGGTCTTTACCGTAAACTGTAAGATATCCATCCTCATCGATGTTAATCTGAACATCGAATTTTTCAGAGAGTGCCTTTATATTCTTGCCTGAAGGGCCGATCACAAGGCCTATTTTTTCGGGATCGATTCGCGCATTTATCACCTGAGGAGCAAAGGGTGAGATTTCGCTCTGTGGTTCAGCAATAGTCTTTTCCATAATAGAGAGGATATGAAGGCGACCCTGCTTTGCTTGCTCTAGAGCTTTTCGAAGAATCTCCGTCGAAACACTGGATATTTTGATATCCATTTGAAAACCCGTGATACCATCTTTCGTGCCCGCTACTTTAAAATCCATATCGCCAAGATGATCTTCATCGCCGAGAATATCAGAAAGTATAGCATAGCGTGTTTCATCGGTAATTAGGCCCATGGCTATACCTGCAACAGCTTTGCTGCATGGCACACCAGCATGCATAAGCGACATCGATGAAGAGCACACTGTAGCCATAGAGGAAGAACCATTGGATTCGAGCACTTCTGCTACAACTCGTATAGTATATGGAAATCTCTCCTTTGGCGGTAACATCGGTTCGATCGATCGGCGAGCAAGATCACCATGTCCAATTTCGCGTCTTCCGGTGCCAAGTCTTCCAACTTCTCCCACAGAGAAGGGTGGAAAATTATAGTGCAGCATAAATCGCTCGCGTCGATCTCCTTCGATATCATCGAATATCTGCTCATCGAATACTGTACCAAGAGTAGTCACGGCGAGCACTTGAGTTTCTCCACGCGTAAACAGTGCAGAACCATGGGTTCGTGGCAATATGCCGATTTCGCAAGTTATTGGCCTAATGTCCTCCAGACCGCGACCATCGACACGCAATCCTTTCTCAAGTATAGAGGATCGCAGGATCTCATACTGGAGATCATCCATCAATTTTGAAAAAAGCTTCATCTGAATTTCATCATTAAGATCATCTGCGAATTTTTCTTTGACAGCAGAAATTGCTTCTGATACAGCTTTAGCGCGCTCTTGCTTTATTTTCGTGAAAAGAGCTTTTGATAGCAATTCATAGGCGCATTCGCGAATTTCATCTTTTTTGTTCAACTCTATGGAAAGTGGGGCTAGCGCGAGTTTTTCTTTTCCAGCGATGCGCTTTAGTTCTTCGATTGTAGAGCAGATCTGCGAAATAGGTTCTTTTGCCATTTCAATGGCCTGAATCATCTCTTCTTCCGAAGCTTCACGAGAGCCACCTTCTACCATAGTGATACCTTGTGCTGTACCGGCAACTACTATTTCTAGCTTGGCCTGCTCGATCTGTTCATAAGTAGGATTCAAAATATAAGAATCTTCGACAAGTGCCACACGTACACATCCTACAGGCCCATCAAAAGGTATGTCGGAGATATGAACTGCAGCGCTTGCAGCATTTGCTGCTATAATGTCAGGCGGATTTATCTGGTCAGCTGAGATACAAGTTGGAACAATCTGGATTTCTCGTCCAAATTCCTTGTGAAATAATGGCCTCATAGGCCGATCGATTATTCTGGAAACAAGAATTTCCCTATCTTTAGGCTTTGTTTCTCTCTTTATGAAACCACCTGGGATCTTGCCTGCTGCATAATATTTCTCTGAATATTCAACAGTTAGCGGAACAAAATCCAAACCTTCTATAGCTGTAGGCGAACAGCAAATAGTTGCTATAACGGCACTACCGCCATAGGTTGCAAAAACAGCACCATTTGCTTGCTTTGCCATTCTTCCTGTTTCAAATACAAGAATCTCGTTGCCAATTTTACATTCAAGTTTGTTTATCATTACATTCCTTCTCTAGATTTGCATATCCGATTTAACTTGGACTAATCAATATCGCTTTGATTGTATTGTTATTTTCGGATCTGCAATTTCTCCATAATTGCACGATAAGATTCGAGATCGGTTCTCTGCAGGTATTTCAGGAGCTTGCGGCGCTGACCGACAAGCTTGAGAAGCCCTCGTCTTGAATTCGTGTCTTTCTTATGAGTCTTAAAATGCTCGGTCAGGTATGCGATTCTAGCTGATATAATTGCAATCTGAGTCTCAATCGCACCTGTATTTTTTGCATCTTTGCCATACTCGAGCACCAACTGGGCCTTGTCTTCTTTGCTCAAAGCCATACTATTTTCTCCTTCTCCTGAACAGCCTTATCAACGAACGCCAATCGGATCTTTTCCGATTGCATACGTAATCTCATCAATGCTAGATGATTGTGAACAACGTTCACTTTAGTTTCTTGAATCGTATCATTATCCTTTATGAACGCTTCATACTGCCCTTCAGGGGGTATGAGCAAATCATCTTCGGGTAAAAAGTATTCACTTTTTTCGGCTATAGCATATCTCTCCCGCCTGGCAAGTATTTGATATGGTCTGCCAAGCATTTCTGCCGCTTCTCCAAGCCTTCCTTCGAGCACAGCATGACGAATTCTGCTAGAGCTTATAGCATGGCTATGATACATGATATTTTTTACAATACATGAACGCAAGCCAATCTCTTCACTCAGCTTCTCGACCCTCGTGGCATTAGTATCGAGATTGTGCCCAAACTGAAAATTCACACCTACTGCTAAAAATCGTACATTTGCAATATACAGTGCAGCAAGGAATTCTCTTCCCGTGAGTTTAGCGAAATTATTAGAAAAGTCAATCATCACGCAATATTCAATGCCCATATTCTGAAAGCCGGAAAGCTTTTGTTCTAGAGTCAAGAGGCTACCCTGATAGCTGGATGGATGAAGTATTTTTTTGGGGTTCTCCCTAAAAGTGATGACACATGACCTTAAGGCTGGGCTCTGTTGCTTTACAGTCTCGATGAGAACCTGGTGTCCATAATGTAGTCCATCGAATACACCAACTGTAGCAGCAAGCTGTTCTTGAGAATAATTATTTTGAAATTCTTCCCAGGTCAGAACATTCACAATCGAGACTCCTCTTCCATTACCACCTTTGGCACCAACTCTTTATCTTTATGCTCTGCTATGCCAAGGAGCTCACCTTTTTCAGAAAACAGTGCCACTTGCTTTGATTCGAAGGATAAATCTAGATTTCTTAATAATGTCATCTGATCATCATTGAATGTTATAGCTTTGATTGGCAATGCTCTTCCATGAATAAAATGCTTAACAAAATCCAATTGGATTACTGCTGTTGCCAGACCTAGACTCTGTGCGATATCTGGCGAGAAGACTTTTAATGTCTTCTCATTGCACTCATGGGGATGATGTGCTTGGCTTATAAAGAAAGGTCCAATTTTTGTTCGTCTCAACGATACCACTGTTGCACAAGAGCCGCACGCATGTCCAATGTCTCTTGCAAGAGAACGAATATAAGTGCCAGAAGAACAACGAATTCTAAGAGTCGCTTCTTTTTCCTTGAAACTTTGCAGCTCTATGGTATCAATTGTAACGAATCTTGGAGATATTTCGGGTTTTTTACCAGCTCTAGCTATTTCATATGACCTTTTCCCACATACATGGACAGCACTGTAGGATGGAGGTATTTGTTTTATATTTCCACAAAAAGAAGGAATAATATTCTCAAGAGTTTCTTTTGTAGGTATTGCACCTATGTCTACTATTCTGCCTTGAGGATCGAGGGTGTCTGTCTCCTCTCCAAACCTGAAAACTGCATCATATTCCTTACTTTGATTCATGAACCATCTAGTCAGCCTTGTTGCCTTGCCTGTGAGTATTATCAATAAACCTGAAGCAAAGGAATCTAGAGTACCAGCATGGCCAAACTTCTGTTGAGAGGCAAAAAACTCAACCGATAAGCTTTTTCGAATATCCTGCAATACTCTATTCGAAGTAGGGCCTTCAGGTTTATCCACGAGGAAAAAACCGCTATGCTGCATTATTTCAGAAGATCCTTCAATTTTTCCGTAAGCTCGAATCCTTCTTTCAGGCTGCGATCGGCTACAAAGGTGAGAACAGGGGTCAGTCGCAAGCGAACACGTTTTGCAATGATAGATTGTACAAAACCAGCTGCATGAGATAGGCCAATGATCGCCTCATCCAGATGCCCTTCTATATCATCGAGACTACTTACAAATACCTTTGCGTGCGATCCATCTTGACTGGCCTCAACCCTTGTGATCGATAAGAAGCTGTTGACACGAGGATCTTTTATCTCACCAAAGGTGATCATCTTAGAAATTTCCTCGCGAATCAATTCTTCAAGACGACGCTTGCGTACCTGGTTCATTTTTGTCTCCCGACTCGAGCGTTCGAGCAACCTCAATTGTCTCATAGAATTCAAGGATATCGCCTTCTTTGAGATCATTGCAGTTCTCTATACCGATACCGCATTCGTAACCTGCCGCTACTTCTTTAACATCATCCTTGAATCGCTTAAGTGAGGATAAATTACCTTGGAATATCTCGATGTTGTCTCGGATAACTCTAACTTGACAATTTCGCTTGACTATACCCTCTGATACAAAGCAACCCGCAACGATGCCTGCTTTTGGCACTCTAAAGATATTGCGGACTTCAGCCTTTCCGACTTCTTGTTCTTTGAGTTCGGGAGCGAGCAAGCCTTCCATTGCACGTTTTATCTCTTCTTGAGCACGATATATGAGATTGTACTTGCGAATATCGACTTTTTCGCGCTCTGCTAGCAACTTTGCACTTGATGTTGGGCGGACATTAAAGCCAACAATGATAGCATTAGATGCTGAAGCCATCATGACATCATCTTCTGTAATAGCACCTGCTGCAGCCCTAATAACATTTAAATGCACTTCGCTTGTTGACAGCTTCTCTAACATGCCTTTCAGAGCTTCTACGCTACCATGAACATCTCCCTTTATTATGACCTTTAGCTCTTTGATCTCTCCTTGGCTTATCGTCTCGTAAAGGTTATCTAAAGTCACCTTTTTAACATTGCGGCCTTCTTCGTATTTCTTCAGTTCCTGGCGCTTTGCTGAGATTTGGCGTGCAAATTTTTCGTCTTCCACCACTTCGAACGGATCGCCAGCTTCAGGCATACCTTCGAATCCGATGACTTCTACTGGCATAGATGGTGTAGCTAGTTCGATACGATTTCCTTTATCATCGAACATAGCTCTTACTCTACCTGGGAAAATGCCAGCAACAAAAGGGTCTCCGATATGTAAGGTTCCGTTTTGCACCATGATTGTAGCGACAATACCTCGGCCCTGGTCTATAAGAGACTCGATGATTTTACCATCAGCTAGCCTATCGTAGTTCGCCTTCAAGTCGAGCATTTCAGCTTGTATGAGAATTGCATCAAAAAGCTCAGGAATGCCAATTTTTTGGAGAGCCGATACTTCGACGAATTGTGTTTGGCCTCCCCACTCTTCTGGAATAAGGCCTAGTTCTGAAAGTTGTGTTTTTACTCTGTCGGGATTGGCCTCAGGCAGATCGATTTTGTTGATAGCCACAATTATTGGGACATTTGCAGCTTTCGCATGATCTATAGCTTCCTTGGTCTGCGTCATGACACCCTCTGTAGCTGAAACTACCAGAACTACAATATCCGTGATATTTGCCCCTCGTGCTCGCATTTTTGTGAATGCAGCATGACCAGGAGTATCCAGAAAAGATATTTTCCCATTAGGAGCTTCGACCATATAAGCACCGATGTGTTGAGTGATTCCCCCAAATTCCTGAGACACTACATCTGTTTTGCGAATCGCATCTAGAAGTTTAGTTTTTCCATGGTCGACATGCCCCATTACGGTAACGATTGGAGGCCGTGGCTTAAGTTCCTCAGGTTTATCTGCTGCTTTTTCGATAACCGTCTCATCATAGAGGCTTACTACTTTTACTTCGCAGCTATATTCAGCTGCCAAAATCGCAGCTGTATCGGCATCTATTTTTTGATTGATAGTTGCCATAACGCCAAGTGACATCAATTTACTTATTAGGTCAGCAGGTTTTAGATTCATTTTTTTTGCTAACTCTGAAATGCTGATATTCTCCATGATGTCAATTGATTTTGGAACTGCCGCCAATTTTGCTTCAGCCTTTTTCTTGAGTTGAATCTGCTTCTCGAGTTCTGTTTCTTCCTCGCGCTTATTGAATACTCCCTTCTTTTTAGCTGGTGCTCTACGAGAAGCAGGTCTCTCGTTCTCAGTGGAAGGAATAGGGGCTGGTGTCTGACGCAACCCGTATCTACCTCCTGCAGGGCTCTGTCTTGCTCCAGTATATCCACCGGATCTTTGTGCACCCCCAGGCTGCCCTGTTTTTGCATAAGGATAGGCTGCCCTACCACTAGGACCTGTCCCACTTAGGTTTTGAGAACCACCAGAAGGACGGCTGCCATGAGGAAATTGTTGAGATCCGAATTGTCCAGATCGGCTAGATGTCGATGGATAGCTCCTTCCAGATGGTTGACCATGTGCTCGACCTTGGTAAGATCCGCTTGCTGGACGAGATTCTCCTCTCTCATGACCATTCCGATACGTAGAACTGGGTCTTCCTTGAGCCAAATTTCCAGCTCTTCCATCAGAAGAGTAGCGCCGCTGAGAGCTGATAATTGTCTCATCTTGTCTTATTTCCTGCTTGTGTTCGAACGACTTCTGAGATGGAGCTGTTGACGCAGATTTTGATGATGAAAGTGTTGTTGTCGAGGGCGCTGTCGAAGAAGGAGAAACAGCTTTATCCTCTGTTCTTATTTGCGTTGTAGTCTTTCCTGCTTCGGAAAGTGGCTGAGCTGACAATGTGGATTGTTTTTCTCTCATTTTTTGATCTTCATGAGCTTCTGGTATCATTGCTTTTGCCTGGACTTTCTTTGTGGTAACTATTTTTTTCTTTACTACTACGACAACTTTCTTCTTTTCTGCGCCCTGATCGAGAGGATTCTGAGCTGGCAATTCCTGAGGCTGCTCGGGAGTCTCTTGTCTAGGCTGTTTGATTAGATGCACTTTCTTAAGGTCTTTATCGTTGCTCTCTGTCATATCTTTCCTTTATTCATCCTGCTCTTCTTCTGCTTCAAAACTCAGAGCTACTCCACAGGATGGGCAATGATCCATGTCTATAGTTATTGGTGACCCACATTCTGGACAACTATAAGACACGATTCCTTCTTCTTCTACCTCTTCTTGTATGATTTCTACATTTTCTTCGATTATGTCGCGAATTGCGCTAATATCTCGAGCGCTGAGAGTTGTGCACTGTGCAATCTCTTCCTCATCCAATTCTAGGAACTGTTCAATTAAGCGAATTCCTGCTGATTCAAGAGCATTTATCCAAGCTGGCTCTAGATTAGGCAAATCTCTGATCAGGAATTCTTCTCCCTCTTCTTCTTCTACAGAAAATAGACGATCTGCGGCCTTTTTCAATTCAACATTTCTAGAGTCTTGCAAGTACTGTTCCTCTGTCATAACATCAATATTCCAGTCGCAAAGCCGATTTGCTAGCTTGACATTCTGACCTGACTTTCCAATTGCGATGGAAAGCTCATGTTCATCGACTACTGCTAGCGCCATATGTCTGGCTTCGTCCAGTATATATACTTCTTTTACCTGTGCGGGTGCAAGAGCATTTTTGATAAACTCTTTTGGGTTGATATCATATCGAATGAAGTCGATCTTTTCGCCTTCAAGTTCTTGGCTGATGAGTTGACTTCGCATGCCCTTTGGACCTACACAAGCACCTACCGGATCGACATCGCTTCGCTTTGCATATACTGCTACTTTTGTCCTATAACCGGGCTCACGAACAATTTTGAATATTTCAATGGTCTTGTCGTAGATCTCGGGTATCTCTAGTTCAAGCAATTTGCGCACAAATTCTGCATGGGTCCTCGAAAGCACAACCTGGAATCCAGTCTTGGTCTTTTCCACTTCAACAATCAGGGCCTTTATTCGATCTCCCACATGATATGTCTCTCTCGGAGACTGATACTTGCGCGGGAAAATACCTTCAATCTTGCCTAGATCAACGAATATCGTCCCATTTCGCTCTCGCTGGAAATACCCAATAACTATTTCTCCTACTTTCGATTTAAACTCTGCATATAGCGTATCGCGAGATATATCTCTTAAGCTCTGTCGAGCCGTCTGCTTTGCAAGCATAACCGATTGAAAGTCGAACTCGGATGGATCAATGGGAATCTCGAGAATATCTCCGATCTCAGCTTCATCTGCAAGCTTTTTAGCTTCCTCAAGTGGAATCTCCAAGACTTCGTCTTCAAAATCTTCATCCGAGACTATGGTCTTTTTTGCATAGATTTCGATTCCTTCATAGTTTTCCTTCAATCGGACTATAGCATTATCGTTGGTTCCGAATTTTTTCTTGTAGGCTGCTAGAATCGCCTCTTCGAGCGTTTTAACTATAAGATCCTCAGGAATCCCCTTTTCAGAGATCAACTGATGAATTGCTTCTGCCATTTCAGATGCCATGTACTTTTTCTCCCTCGCGAGATGAATCAAGCTTCGCTTTTATAATCGAAGCTATGGGAATATTCAATATCGTATCGTCCATTTCTATTTGTACTTTTTTGTTATCAAAATGTACTATGCGACCTTTCTTCCAGTCATTACTTTCGGAAGTCATGAATTTTATATAACAATTTTTAAAGGCTGCCCATTCCCTTTCTGTTCGAATAGCCCTGTCTATACCTGGGCTATAGACCTCAATGTATGGATCTTGCACTCCCAATGCCATCTGAATACGTGGCAGTATAAGGCGATATGCTTTAGTGCATTCATCGGTGCCTGTTCCCTCGGGTCTATAGATTACCGCTTTGACATGAAGATCGCCACCCTTGTGTCGAACTAATGAGAATTCCAATAGATCGAGCCCTCCTGCTTTTAGTGTTGCATCGATCTCTTCTTGAAGTTTTTTATCTGTCATTCCCTTCCATTCGCCTCTATTCTTTGGTATAAAGCTCGGCTTAAATATCATTCAGACTTAAGCCGCGCTGGCCTATTTGTCCTATCTTCTTTTGGCGATGTGCTTCTATCTTCTATGTCGACGATTGTTAAGCTCAAGCGGAAGCGCATATCCACAGAGAAACCGCTTTGGGCGGATTTTCTGCTAGGCAGGTCAGCTAGCTGCAAAACATTTGCTAAATGTTCAATAGTAGCCGCTCTATTTCCCGCTATATAGAGGGAATAAAAAAAGAGCCGTTTGCACGACTCTTCCTGCATGCCGCAAAAAAGAATCTCAGACTTTATTATATTGCTATTATAGATATTCTTGCATTATTCGTCAAGATTCGCTTCTGCATATTAAGCCTAATCAGCAGCAAGGACTATTGCACCGGCAACTTCATTCCCATTTTGCATCAATAACCTTGCACAAGCTTCAAGAGTTGCACCTGTGGTACAAACATCATCGAGCAAAATGATTCTTTCCATGGTTTTTTTTTCAGATAAGAGTGTATAAGATAGCGAAGCATTCTTAAGGCGACTAGCACGATCTAGCAATTTTTGTTGACTGCTTCCTGATAATCTCAAAAGCATCTTTTTATAATGGTAGCCATATTCTATAAGTGATTCTGCTATGGTGCCTACTTGATCGAATTGTCCTAATTTCAATTTTTCAGGCCTTGGTGGCACAGGAACAAGACATATAGAAGTAGAAATATTTCCTACCAATTCATCAAGCATAGAAATACGATAAGCAAAATAGCGGGCCAAAGAAATACGCTGACCCGTCTTAAATGCATGGATTAAACTGGCTGCATTGCCACGAAAACTGAATATTGGAATTATATGTGTCAAGGAAGTCTGTAAATTGCGGCAATCCATACAATATTCCAGCTCGCTGATAAGCTCTCTTCCACAGTGTTTGCAGCGTGGACCCTTGATAAACTCTAAGGTCCGTTCACAAGAAGCGCAGAGAGGTGCAGGAGACCAAGATACTGCGCTCACAATCGATCCACATAGAACACAGTGCTGGGGAAATATATAATCAAGAGTCTGAGCATTAGCTTTCCTGAAGATAGAATCCATCATTAAATAATCGCTCATTATTCATATCATTGCTTCAATCTCTCAACGAGGTCAGATAAAATTTGAAGAGCTTTAATTGGTGTAATATTGTTTGGATCTATGTTTTTCAATGTTTCGATGACAATATCTTCAGCGCTAAATAGTTCATAAGAAGGAACTGCGGTTTCTTCGGGTTTTTCTTCTTTTAATGCTTGCTCCATAGAATTAAAATGTGATTCAACTTCAGAAGCTCTTATGATAACCTCTTTTGGCAATCCAGCAAGATTTGCAACATGTATGCCATAAGAACCGCTTGAAGCACCATCTTCGAGCCTTTTTGGAAAAGATATATTGCCATCTTGTTCGGTTGCAACCATTCTCATGTTGCGCATCCCTGGAATTGCCATAGTTGTAAGCTCATGATAATGCGTTGCAAAAAGTGTTCTGCAGCTGATTCTCTTTATAAGGTACTCACTTACCGCCCAAGCTATCGATACTCCATCCAGAGTCCCTGTTCCCCTACCTACTTCATCCATAATCACAAGGCTTTTCTCAGTCGCGGTGTTGAGTATAAAAGCGGTCTCATGCATTTCAACCAGAAAAGTGCTCTCACCTCTAGCTAGATTGTCCTGCGCTCCTACACGACAGTAAATCTTGTCTACGAGCCCTATCTTTGCCGATTCAGCTGGTACAAAACTGCCCATGTGAGCAAGAAGCACAATAAGCGCCGTTTGCCGAAGCACAGTAGATTTACCAGCCATATTAGGACCTGTTATCAATATAAACCAGTTGCTCTTTCTTGAAAGGCTAATTGAATTTGGTACAAAATCTCCATAAGGCAAACAGATTTCTACTACAGGATGTCGGCCATTTATTATCTCTATATCTTCTTCTTCTTCAATTTGAGGTTTTGTAAAACCTTGCTCAGTTGCAGTCTGAGCAAGTGATGCCAAGCAGTCTATCCTTGATATTTCTGAGGCGCATTCTAGCAGCGCAGGGATAAATTGTTTCAGGCTATCTCTTATCTCGATAAAAATATTCTTCTCGATATCAATAATGCGCTCCTGCGCTCCATTGATCTTGCTCTCTAGTTCTGCTAATCGATCGGTAGTATATCGTTCTGCGCCAACTAGAGATTGTCTGCGAATGAAATGAGAAGGAACATTCGCAAGATTTCCTTTTGTCACTTCAATGTAATAACCAATTATTCTATTATATCTTATCCGTAGATTTTGAATCCCTGTACGCTTTTTCTCATCTTTAAGGTAGTCTTCAAGTACTTTCTGAGTGTTCTTATGCAGATTTCTCAGATCGTCAAGCTCTTTGTCGTAACCATCCCTTATAATATTGCCTTCTGTCAACAAAATAGATGGCTCTTCCAAGATAGTTTTTTCTATAGTATCGATAACATGCTTACAAGCTTCAAGTTGCTCCTTGCTCATCCTTGAAGTTAGTTCGAAAGGAGCTTGAGCAGATGCTATCAGAGCAAAAAGGTTTATTCCAATATTGATTGAATCATGAATAGCTCTTAGATCTCTAGCATGAGCCTTATCGACAGCAAGACGAGATATCAATCTCTCTATATCGAGAATGCCATAAAGTAATTTTCTTATATCTGTCAGTAATATTTGATTATGGTATAAAAACGAAATTGCTTCTAAGCGTTCTTCGATTTTCTCGCGAATTCTGAGAGGTTGAAAGAGCCATTGGCGCAGAAGACGAGCTCCGCCCGCTGTTTTGGTTTTATCTATTACCTCAATAAGAGTATCTCTCTTGCTAGAATCACTAAGATTCTTTACAAGTTCCAAGTTTCTCTTTGTGGCTTCATCTAAAAGCACGTATTCTTTTTCTTCATAGGGGAGCAAGGCTCGAATATGAGGGCAATTTTTACGTATCATTTCCTGTACATATTCAAGTAAATTACCTGCGGCTGCGATTTCAGGAGCATTATCCTCAAAACCGAAACCCTTTAGAGATACAATGCCGAATTTTTTCTTAAGCAAGTCGAGTGAGTGCGAAATATCATAGACCCAGTCCGGCTGGGCTTCTATGATTGAGCCACACTCACGTATAACCTGAAAAAGCTTGGGTTGATCAAGAATAGATTGCTGAACTAAAATCTCACGAGGTGACAAACGATATAATTCGGCTCTTATTGTCTCTGCTACCATTTCTCTCTTGAAGGCCAAAGAAAAAGCTCTAAATTCGCCTGTGGATACATCTAAGTAAGCAAAACAAAGGCTTTGATCAATTATACAGATGTCTGCTAAATAGTTATTTGTACCCTGTTCTAGATAATCATCTTCTAATGCGGTACCTGGTGTAATCACTTCTACAACTTCGCGATCCATAAGACCGCGCTTATTATTAGAAAGTGCCTTTTGTTCGCAAATTGCTACCTTTTTACCAGCCTTAAGAAGTCGAGCAATATAGGCTTTGGCAGCATGATAAGGTATTCCACACATAGGAAGGCCTTGCCGCTTGGTTAAAGTCAGATCGAGAATTGCACTCGCTTCTTGAGCGTCTTCATTGAACATTTCGTAAAAATCGCCCAATCTAAAAAAGAGAATTTCATCGCGATGCTTAGCCTTTATTCTGCGATATTGATCGAGCATCGAGTCTGATTTAGAAGACATGAAGACATTATAGAGAGCTGCTTTTCATAGTACAAGAAGCAGCCTTATTGTATAGACCTCCATATGAATTCTTTATGAATCAATAGAGCGGTTGCGTAATGCTCAAAACAAAATCGAAGGAACCTCCTTTAGTCTTCCATTCGACTTTAGAACCATCATATACAAAACGCTTAGCAAGATAGAATCTAAAAGGAAACTGAGGAATTATAAATCTAGCCCCAAAGCCAACAGAGAAGGCAAAATTATTCCATCCTAAAGTATCACTATTTGTAGAGACTGGTGAATCAAAAGTCATATCAAGCCAACCGTTCTCAGTCATCATTGCTCCAGCGTCAAAAAATCCGTCTAAGCTTAGGATCTGAGGAACTAGAGGAAGATGTAGCTCTAGCCAGTTTTCCCATACAAGGATTCCGTGTCCGTTGTATAAAGATTTCCAACCTCTCATATTGAATGTGCCATCAATATATACCCAGTCTTTTGTAACTTTTAGCGAATTCCATGGTTGAGGGAAAAGTGCCTGAACTCCACTATGAATACCGAGAACTGGTGAGAATATCCAAGTACTTGAGAAAGGAATGGAAAAAAGTGTTGCATATAATTCTGCACGCGTATCAGATCTGATATAGAATTGACGTTCTATTGGCAATAACCCTGTGTAAGCGAGACGTTCACTTAAAAAGTATCCTTTCCCAGGGTTATACCAATAATCCAACTTATTCAGATATACCCGACCAAAAATAGAATTTTTTAATACCCATTGACCATTATAGTCGCGCATTTCTTTTTCGTAAGGGCGATATTTGGCGCTGTCATAGGAAGACATATCTAAGCCTGAAGAAACACCCCCAGAAATTCCCACATCCCCTTGCGATATTTTATGAACATAGCCCATCGAATACCCAAGGCTGAAAGCATAATCATCGTAATCCATCAAGTAAGTATCTGAAACCGATGAAAGAAGGCCATCCCATTCATTTGATCCACTTCCAAGCGCAATAAACGGATCTGGAATGTCTTCCTCAGAGAAAATAGGAGCTATAGAATCTTGTGCAGTCTGAAGGATTGAATGCGCTATATTGAAGCTAAGACTCTGAGATATTCGCTTATTAAAAAGCCAGCTCTGACCAAATGAAGTCTCTAGGCTTTGTTCATCTGGAGAAAGTGTCATATTGACCTGAAGGTTCTTTCCCGTGCCCCCAAGATTCAAGTCGCTAAATTTTACAAATCCTGAGATAGGAAAAGCAGTTTGTTGTCCAAGCCCAGATAGCGTAAGACCAAATTGTATTTGAGATGTGCTCATTTCTTCTACATTTATAACCAGATCCATCAAGTCTATTACACTTCCTTGATGAATCTCAGGCTCGATAGATGAGAAGTATTGAAGGCTATATAGATTTCGTAGTCCATCGATGATCTTTGTCTTTGAAAATACTTCACCAGCTTCAAGCGGTATTTCTCTTGCAATGACATAATCCTTTGTCTTTGTATTGCCCTTGAAGGTAATACTCTCTATATGAGCCCTATCCCTTTCGATGATCGAGATCTTGAATGAAATTTTTCCAGTCTGTTCATCTCGAACTTCAGTCATTGTTATATTATTGAAAATATAGCCGGATTCATAATATAGATCGTCTATTTTTTGTTTGTCAGTAAGAAGGCGCTTCAGATTTATGGGTTCATTCTGTTTTAGAGATATCAAAGAAGCAAGGCGAGATGTAGAAAATATACTATTGCCTTCAAAGACAATATCACCTAATCTCCATTGCTTGCCTTCGGCTATAACAAAAGTTATGTCTATATAGTTTTTCTGACTTTTTTCATCTTTGGAATAATTCTTGATTACATCTATGACTTTAGCATCTACATATCCCTTAGATGCATAATAATCTTCTAAAGCTGTTCGGCTTTCAGCCAGCTTTGATTCTTCGTATGCTCCTTTCTGAAAAAGCCCAGCTTCTTTAAGTGTTACCTGGCCTTTGAGAGTCTGAGAAGAAAATGCAGAATTACCTGAGAATGCGATCTTTCTAACAACAACAGCTGTTCCTTCGGTTACCTTGAATGTCAACACTATTAGGTTAGGATTTCCTGCAGCAGGATTTTTTTCATATTCCACTTTTGCATCGGGGAAACCCTTCTGTAGGTAGAATTTTTGGATCGCAAGTGCATCAGCCTTTGCTTTATCTTCATTAAAAATTGCACCGGTTTTCGAAGAAGCGACATCGAGTAATTCCGACGTTCTGATAGAACTGTTTCCAATGACTTTTATAGAGCTGATAGATGGCTTTTCGATCACTATGAATTTAATTATTATTCTATCTTCTTCATCTCCAGCTGGTAATGCGATAGATTCAATGCTCTCAAACCAATCTAGCGCATAGAGCTTTGCTTGAATTTCTATCCAAATATTCTCAGTAAAAAATGTCCCTATGTAGCCACGCAGCATGGAATCGAGATCATTGCGGTTTGCATAGTGTAATCCATCCCATTTGAATCCAGCTATTTTTTTATTCCAAAACCAATCCTGAGAATTATCTTGGTGAGGAAGCTCTTCTGTCGAAGTCTGAGCGCAAATTATTTGAAAAGCACAAAAAATCATTATGATTGAGATGAAAAGCCTATTCGAATATTTCATTGCTGCTCCTGTATTTTCTCAAAAATTGATACGCCAACTCAAACTAAGGTCTTGGTTATTTAAGGGCATGCCTTCTTTACCAAACGACATACTCCATTTCAAAAGACCAAATGGAGATTGCAGTTCGAGCCCAATTTCTGGATTTAATTGTAAAAATCCAGTTTTCTCAAGCGGGTTCTGCTCTATCCTAAGAGAAAAATGCGCAAAAGCTGAATCGGTTATATATTTTCCTCCAAAAAGCCCTGTTCCAATTAGATACTTCGATAAATTAGTCTGATCCTTATGGGCCTCATCTGTTATATCTAGAAGCCAACGCTGAATAAAAGATGACTGCAGGTAAAGAACATCAAGGCCTAAAGCCTTTTGAACTCGTTGCTCGAATGATCTAAAAACCAAATTATGTGTAAGAAACTCGGAGCTTGCGATTACTGCTTCTTTCAATGTAAGAGGAGTATTCTCTGCTAACTCTGAAAGTGCTAATCCACCACCAAGAAGAGCAAGAAGCTCGATTTGGCTTTTTGGAGGCACCGAAGACAATACTGGATTGAAGTTATCTATAGGAGATTTGTTGGCTGAAAGCGTTATTTTGATCATTCCATCCTTGCTGGGCTCCATCAACTCAGCAATGACAGTCATAACTGGATTGAATTTGGATTGGTTTTCTGAGAGTTCTATTGTGCACTCTTTTATAAAGAAATCTCTCAGGAGATAATATATGTATCCCGAACGAAGCTCAATGCTACCATTTACAGCAAGATCTCCTTTTGCCTGATCGTATTGCACTTTCAAAGTCGAAGTAGGAGATATAGTACCTTTAATAAGTGATATATCCTTGTTGGGTATATACATTTGGACATTTTTTCCAAATGTAACAATTAAATTGAGATAAAGAGGCGAAACTGGAGATTGGGTGTTTTCTGAGAAAACAAAACCATTAGGATCAACTTCAAGTGTCCCATTATCTAGAAGTATATTCCCGCCAATTTCGACAAAATCCGAAGATATTGCTGCTTTTATATCGCCTTTAATCCAAATGCCATCAGTATTCAACCCACCAATAGTTCCTTTTAAGCGCATAGAAGCTTTCTCAAGAGTTGAAAAAAAGACTTTGATATCGCTGAGTTGCCATCTAGCAAGGTTCGCAGTCGCAGCAAGGGAAATATCGCCAGTTCCAATATTCACAATTGTTGGACTTAATTCCACTACCCCATCACTTATAGTAATTTCTGCATTGAAAGGTCCCATTTTTTCTAGAACATATAGATTCGGATCGATAATAAAATTGCTGAATAAGATTCTGCCTTCAATTCTAGGGTCTGATATATCTCCAGAGAGATGCAATACAGCCGATGCGTCTCCCGAGATATCTCGTAAAATATCTTTTGAGATCAAAGCTCCTAGCGATGTTAAATCAATTTTCTCCAAAACAATGTCAGCTGATACTTCGTTTGCTTGGATTTTACCACTAGCTTTTCCTTTGACCTTAAATAAATCATTTAAGACAAGATCAAAATCTGTCATATTATTTATCGAGGCATCGATGCTGTCCCCGTTTGCTTGGCTTAGATGAATCTGTAGGTTGTGTTCCAAATAAGAAATTGAGTAGGTTAGTGGATCTATAGCTCTAGATCCGAATTTTGCTTCAATTATATCCCCGATAATATTAAAATTCTGAGCCATATCTGGTTTAAATATAGAGTCATCCACATTTTCGCCTATGCCTTTCAACCTAGCGCTTAGCAATTGTTTACCAATTACTATCTTAGAATTCAGATCATAGGTGACTTGTTTTGTATCTATATCGTATTCAGCATTTATATTTTCAAATCTATAGTTCTGATAAGAGAAAAATCCAGATTCCAAAGATAAAGCAGAACCCTTAAGCTTTATTACAGCCGAAGCTGAAAAAGATATTCCTTTCATTTCTGCTTTTCTAGTGTTGAATTGCAGACCCAGATAAGATATATCAGAAAGATTGAACTTTTTACCTGATATTAAAATGGTTGCACTTCCCTTTAACTCTATATCTCCAGAAATATTAAGAGTAGATGGCAATATTTCTTCCAATGGAATTGATGATGCGATAATTGAAACTTCAAGGTTGTTGTCTAGAGCTACAATCCTTCCTTCTAGGATTGGCCTATTAGTTTCAATGCTCAGGAATGAATAATTTATTTTTGTATCTTTTAGTAGATTAGCTATCGAAGAATATTGGATAGCCATTGAACCTTTTAGCGATTGTCCAGCATATTGTAAATAATCTATATTGAGATTGGCTTCTTGCTCTCCCGCCGATCCGCTAACCCTTAACTCGGGATATACCCCCTCTCCCTCATACCTCAAACTAATCCCATCTAAACTTATCCCCCAATGCCCACCCTCATACCAACCCCTAGCCTTGCCCCCTAACCTCATTACCCCATCCCCTATCCCTATACCAAAATTATCCATCCCTACCTCCCCCCCTACACGACCCCCAGATACCTCAAATACCCCACTACACTCCTTCCCTACCTCTACTCTTACCTCTCCACCCCTTATCCCTACCCTCACCTCATACCTCATCCCCCCTCCACTAACCTCCCCAGAAAATAACTCCCCCCCATATATCCCCTTACCCCTCAACCCTATATCATAACTACCTATACTTACCTCCAACCCCTTTATCTCATATCCCTTCTCATCCCCTACCCCTTCTCCTCTTATCCCTACCCCTATACCCATCACCTCCCCCTCATACCCTAACCCACTTATACTCCAAGATATCTTCCCTCCCCTCTCTAACCCATATATCCGCCCCCTAACCTTACCTTCTACTCCTCTTACCCCTATGGCCTCCATCACCTTACCTATCCCTACCCCCTCTAACTCCACAACCCCCTCATAACCTCCTAACTTACCTATACTACCCCCTAACTTCACTTCCCCTCCCCCTATAACCCCCTCATACCTTACCTCATAACTTTCTTCCCCTACCTTAACTTTACAAATACCTGCCCCTACCCCTATACCCTTCACTCCCCCTCCCTCTACCCCTATCTCATATGCCCCCCCACCTCCTCTTACCTCCCCTCTTATCCCTATACCCTCTCCACTCACCTCATACCTGCCTACTAACCTTATACCCTCATACCCTACCTCCCCCTCATACCTCACCTTACCCCCACCCTTAACTACACTAACCTCCCCTATATACCTGCCTATATCCCCTACCCCCTTAAGCCTTACTCCTATTCCACCTACCCCTTTACCAAATATCTCTATACCCTCCCCTATTTCAATCCCTAAATCTACCTCATACCCAACTAGCTCCTTACCCTTACCCCCTACCTCTACCTTACCACTTACCTCACTACCCCTTACTAAATTACCCCATACCCCTCCTACCCCTATGTCCTCCCCAGCCCTGTACCCTTCAAATACCCCCTCTAAACCCCACTCCCCACTCTCATACCAACCCCTAACTAAACCACCTCCCCCTTCCCTCTCACACTCTATCCTACTCCCTCGCTTGCTCACCTTAAAACGTTGCTCCACTACACTTAACCCAGAACCCCTCAAACCTATCGCTACTTCCCCACTTATGTCCCCTAACCCCTCCCAAGACCCCTTCAATAACTCCCCTATGTCCACTTCCCCTATCAAATCAGCATATCCCTCTACCTCATACCCTCTTACCTCTAAACCTTGTACCCCTACCCTCAACTCTACTCCCTTGCCCTTAACCCCTCCCCATATCGAATACTCAGAACCTTCCCCTAAGGCCCCTTCACCCCTCCCACTCCCAATAAATATATACCTCCCCCCTTCTTCCTTGAGATCTATAGACCCCTTAAATCCATACCCTTCCCCTATTACCTCTAGCTGCTCAAATCGTAACCCTCCCTCTCCCGCCGATCCGCTAACCCTTAACTCGGGATATACCCCCTCTCCCTCATACCTCAAACTAATCCCATCTAAACTTATCCCCCAATGCCCACCCTCATACCAACCCCTAGCCTTGCCCCCTAACCTCATTACCCCATCCCCTATCCCTATACCAAAATTATCCATCCCTACCTCCCCCCCTACACGACCCCCAGATACCTCAAATACCCCACTACACTCCTTCCCTACCTCTACTCTTACCTCTCCACCCCTTATCCCTACCCTCACCTCATACCTCATCCCCCCTCCACTAACCTCCCCAGAAAATAACTCCCCCCCATATATCCCCTTACCCCTCAACCCTATATCATAACTACCTATACTTACCTCCAACCCCTTTATCTCATATCCCTTCTCATCCCCTACCCCTTCTCCTCTTATCCCTACCCCTATACCCATCACCTCCCCCTCATACCCTAACCCACTTATACTCCAAGATATCTTCCCTCCCCTCTCTAACCCATATATCCGCCCCCTAACCTTACCTTCTACTCCTCTTACCCCTATGGCCTCCATCACCTTACCTATCCCTACCCCCTCTAACTCCACAACCCCCTCATAACCTCCTAACTTACCTATACTACCCCCTAACTTCACTTCCCCTCCCCCTATAACCCCCTCATACCTTACCTCATAACTTTCTTCCCCTACCTTAACTTTACAAATACCTGCCCCTACCCCTATACCCTTCACTCCCCCTCCCTCTACCCCTATCTCATATGCCCCCCCACCTCCTCTTACCTCCCCTCTTATCCCTATACCCTCTCCACTCACCTCATACCTGCCTACTAACCTTATACCCTCATACCCTACCTCCCCCTCATACCTCACCTTACCCCCACCCTTAACTACACTAACCTCCCCTATATACCTGCCTATATCCCCTACCCCCTTAAGCCTTACTCCTATTCCACCTACCCCTTTACCAAATATCTCTATACCCTCCCCTATTTCAATCCCTAAATCTACCTCATACCCAACTAGCTCCTTACCCTTACCCCCTACCTCTACCTTACCACTTACCTCACTACCCCTTACTAAATTACCCCATACCCCTCCTACCCCTATGTCCTCCCCAGCCCTGTACCCTTCAAATACCCCCTCTAAACCCCACTCCCCACTCTCATACCAACCCCTAACTAAACCACCTCCCCCTTCCCTCTCACACTCTATCCTACTCCCTCGCTTTTGCAGTAAGAGTTGTTGCGGTATAATGTGCCAGTTCGTAGAACTTGCCTGAAGCTCTATGTTCATATCGATATTGGATAAATCAGCATTTCCGCTTCCCCTAAGACTAAATTCTGCATTGAGCTCTTTAGGCAAACCAAAAAGGCCATTGGCCTTCAAAATCACAGAGGGTGCCAAGATAACTGGAGAATCGGTTAAGCTCGAAAACTGGAGAGATTCTATGGTCAGGCTTCCTCCATTAATCACATCCTTGTCTATGGATGAGTTGGGCTGTTTCGCAATCTCTCGCACCTCAGCGCGTATAGGCCCGATTGATAGTTCAAAATGTGGAAGGCTTTTTGCTTTTCCTGAAACGAAATTTGCTAGTATCTTATTTATGATGTATTCGTCGTTGGGGAAATAAAGCGAAATCTGGACATCATCTACTGTGATGTCTCTCACAGCTTCATTATTTTGACCGGCAAATAAAGCCCAAAAACTTATCCGGACTGAGAGTTTATTTATCTTCAGTGGTGGCTGTTCTTTGTAATTTGATCTTTCTGATGGTAGAGAGAACTCCAAATATGATGGAAACTCGCTATTATTCTGATCTAGAGGATCTGAGCGAATAAGCTCAATGCCATGCATGGAAAATCGATTTAGAGACTCGATATCCAAATAATCATATTTCAGAATAAGACCGGTAGTATCGACTATTGTTGACTGGAGTTTATCTAAAGCTCTAATCGCTAGTACCTGCACTTCACGTTGAACGAGATCGATAATCGCAATACTGCCACAGATTGCAAGAGTTAGAGAAAATAAGACGATTAGTATTACAGATTTTTTCGTCTTCATTCAACGCAAATCCTGAATGACAAAACCTAAAGTCGCCTATATACTAGCATAATATGCCTTCATATAACACAGACGAGTTCAAAAATCGTTTCATTGTCATCGAAGGAATCGATGGTGCTGGAACAACAACCCAAGTTCGCTTACTGGCAGAGAGCCTAATTGCCGGAGGATTTTCTTGCATAGTTACGGCAGAACCCACAATGAATCATATTGGCCAACTGATCCGTACCATTCTCTCTGGCGAAGATATAGTTGCTCCTACTACAGTTGCACATCTATTTGCTGCTGATCGAAATGAACATCTATACGGGAAAAATGGCATTATCGAAAGTCTCAAGGCTGGTTCAATGGTTGTTTCAGATAGATATGTTCTATCTAGTCTAGCCTATCAAGGCACAACATGTGGACCTAGACTGCCTTGGTTATTGAATAGTACTTTTCCAGCTCCAGGCTTGACACTCCTATTTGAAGTAGATCCAGAAATCTGCATAACTCGCATTCGTTCTCGATTAAAGAAAGAGATCTATGAGACCCTCGAATTCCAAAGAAAAGTGCAGAACATGTATGAGAGAATGGCTGATCGTCTTTCTCATAAGGGTTGGCGCATAGAGCGCATTGATGGTAGCAAAGATATCGAATCTGTGCATCAGCAAATAGAATCTATCGTTTTAAGCTTTCTCGGCGTTGAATGCTGAATTGTGTGAATTGAGTGTTCCACCGCCATAAACTATAGATTTGGCGTAAATGCCAACATCTCTAAAAACGCTATAGAATAAGCATAGCGTCGCCATAGCTGAAAAATCGATAGCCTTTATCTATGGCTAATTGATATGATTGCATGATCTTTTCTCTCCCCGCAAAGGCAGACACCAACATTATCAAAGTAGATTTTGGAGTATGAAAATTGGTGAAAAGACTATTAACTACATGGAATTCATAACCTGGATAGATAAAAATTCTTGTGGAAAAATTGCCATGCCTAACTTGTCCCCGATTCCAAGCTGATTCCAAAGCTCGCATAGAAGTAGTTCCTACTGCCAGCACTTTTCTGCCTTCTCTTAAAGCAAGGTTTATTCTTTCGGCAACTTGAAACGGAATCTCGAACCATTCTTCATGCATATGATGATCTTCGATATTCTCAACCCTTACAGGTTGAAAAGTACCCAGACCAATATGGAGGGTAAGGTATTCGATTTCTATACCTTTCTGAGAAAGCTCATCGAGTAGTTGGGGCGTAAAATGCAATCCAGCTGTAGGGCTTGCGGCAGAACCAGTATGCTTTGCAAACACAGTCTGATACCGTACCTCATCATTGCCTGTATCTTCTCGCTTTATGTAAGGAGGCAGAGGAACATGTCCGTAAAGATCAAAATATTCTTCGCCTATATTAGAAGAAAATTCAATGATCTTTTCATCTCCTCTATCTTCGACAACTGAACCTCTCAACTGCCCTGGAAATATATATGAACGGCCTATATTCTGGCGTTTCGATTTATTGCATACAGCTCGCCATAGGCGCGAGACAGATGATACTTGTTCACAAGCTGTTACAAGATTCTCTTGACCTTCATGATTGAATTCTGAGCCTCGAAGGCTTATTAAGTCATCTTGTTTCCATGGAGAAAGAAAGATAAATTCCACGGAAGTTCCTGTCTGTTCACATCTTCCATATAATCTAGCTTTTCGCACTTTCGAGTCATTGAACACCATCAGAGCATTGGGTTCAATAAAGGAGGCCACATCTTCCACCATGGAATCTACGATGTTTCCAGTTCTGCGATCCAAAACCATTAGGCGCGATCTGCCTCGTTCCTCTGTGGGGTATTGTGCAATTAAATGTTTCGGCAGATCAAAATTGAAACTGTCCGTTTTCATCTAGTTTTTCCATTCCGAGGTGCCGATATGCTATAGGAGTTGCCACTCTTCCACGAGGCGTACGGGCTAGCATGCCTATCTGAATAAGATATGGTTCGTAATAATCTTCAAGGCTCTCAACGCTTTCACTAACAGATACGGCTAGAGTTTCAGCCCCAACAGGTCCGCCTCCAAACTTTGAGATTATTGTCTTAAGAATTTCGCGATCAAGGCGTTCGAGGCCAAGATAATCCACCTCCAGCCTTTCGAGTCCATCCTCTACGATATCTCTCGTTATAATACCTTCTCCTCGCACCTGAGCAAAATCGCGCATCCGCCGTAGAAGCCTATTAGCTATGCGTGGCGTTCCTCTGCTCGTTCCAGAGAGGAGTTCAATTGCATCTTCTTTAATTTTGATATCGAGAATATTCGAGGAACGGCGAATAACACTTGCCAATTCTTCAGGAGAATAATAGTCAAAGCGCAAAGATATTCCAAAACGGCTTGAAAGTGGAGCAGAGACCATACCTGCCTTGGTTGTCGCTCCTACGAGTGTAAAGGGAGGAATAGGGATCCTTACCGTACGAGCTGCAGGACCTTGTCCTATAATCCAATCGAGCTCGAAATCTTCCATGGCTATGTAGAGCATTTCTTCAATAGATGGTTTAAGCCTATGAATTTCATCTATGAAGAGAACACCAGCGGGCCTAAGATTAGTCAAAATGCCAGCCAGATCTTTGGGCTTTTCAATAGCAGGTGCACTTGTAGGCTTAAAATCAACGCCCATTTCGGATGCCACAACAAGAGCAAGAGTTGTTTTGCCAAGACCAGGAGGTCCCATCAGAAATAGATGGTCGAGCGCTTCACCCCTATCGCGCGCAGCTTTAATAAAGATGAGCAAATTATCTTTTATTCTCTGTTGACCCTGAAACTCGGAAAGATAGCGCGGTCGCAGAGAGGCTTCCTTTTCGTCTTCTGCTGGATTATAGAGGGGATTCATTGTACTGGGCGAAGAGGTCTGATCTATTGTAGGAGGATTCATGCTCCGGCTCCTGCGGACAGCTCAAGAAGTGCCCTTTTGAACAATTCTTTTTCCGCTTCAGGACCATCTTCTAAAGATGAAGCGAGCTGAGCTGTCACGCGCTCTACTTCTTTTCGTTCAAAACCCATCTCAACTAAGGCACGGATTACATCTCTGAATCGTCCTTGAGAGTTAGATATTGCAGCAGAAGCCTCTTCAGGAGTAATCAGTTTTCCTTTTAGAGCTAGCATCATCTTTTGTGCTGTCTTTGGACCTATGCCCGGAATTTTTTGCAATGAGGCTAGGTCGCCTCTATCGAGCATCGTGGCTAAGGAGCGCGGCGCAATGCCTTGTAAAATCTTAAAGGCTTGGCGAGGACCAATCCCTTCTACTTTTTGGAGATCGAGAAAAAGCTGGCGTTCCACTGCAGAAAAAAAACCATATAGACGCATCGCGTCTTCATAGTGATGTAGCCATGTGAAAAGCTCTATTTCTTCTCCTGTGTGGGTGTAAAAGGATGGATCACGGATTGGGACGAATATTTCCCATTCTATGGCTCCCGTGGATATGTGAAGGGCTTCATCTGCATAACCGCTGAATACACCCTTTATTCTGTTGAACATGTTAGAGAGTATAGCCCGCAGGACCAATAGAATGCAATGTACAAATAGCGGCAGCGAGAGCATCCGCAGCATGATCGGGGGTCGGTATCTGAGACATACCTAGAAGCACCTTGACCATCTCCTGAACCTGGCTTTTGCTTGCCCTCGAAGAGCCTGTCACCGCTTTTTTTATAGCATTTGGACTATACTCCCTTAGGACTACACCCGTCTTTTCAAAAGCAAGTCTAATAACGCCACGAGCCTCTGCTACAGGGAAAGCTGAGGATACATTTCTAAAAAAATAAAGCTCCTCGATGCCGCCAATATCGGGAGCATATTGCCCAAGAAGTTTTCTTATCTCTTCAAATATATAGGTCAGTCTCTTCCCAATTGGTTCGTCCGATTCTGTCTCAATGCAACCATAAGCAATCAGCGAAAGCCTTCCTTCAAAAGTTCTCACAAGGCCATACCCTATCGATGCTATTCCAGGATCGATTCCGATTGCCAGGAGAGAACTTTGAGAATTCATGGAACCGATCATTCCTCGAGCTCAGGCATTTCGATGTTGTGATAAACACTTTGTACATCTTCGTTTTCTTCTAGTTTATCGATGAGTCTTTGTATTTTTTGAGCTGTTTCTAGATCGACAGTTATATAAGAGTCTGGCAGCATCGAGATTTCGGCTCCTAGTGTTTCGAAGCCTTTATCGTTCATCATATTTAAGACATCCTCAAAAGAAGCGGGATCAGTGTATACCGAAATAGTACCATCTTCGCTGACCACATCATCGGCTCCAGCATCTAGGGCGGCTTCCATGATCTGATCCTCGGTGTATTTTTCGCTATCATAGGTTAGGACGCCTTTGCGCTTAAAAAGGTATGCGACCGATCCGGTAGTCCCCAAATTGGCCCCTGATCTTGTGATTATGTTTCGTATTTCCGCGGCTGCTCGATTCTTATTATCGGTGAGAACTTCGATGAGCATTGCACCACCACCTGGCGTATAAGCTTCGTAGAATAACTCTTCATAGATAGAGCCCTCAAGCTCGCCAGTACCCTTTTTTATAGCTCGATCGATATTGTCTTTTGGCATGTTTGCAGCCCTAGCTTTCAACACTGCTGTACGAAGGCGTGGATTACCTTCGATATCCCCTCCGCCCATGCGAGCTGCAATTGAAATCTCCTTGATTAACTTTGTAAAAAGCTGGCCCCTTTTGGCATCAAGTGCCCCCTTTTTATGCTTAATGCTTGCCCATTTACTATGTCCAGACATGAAAACTCCTTTGGCTTTAAGAAAACCAAATAACGATATCATGTTGCATAAATTGGTGTCAATTGACAGAATAGGACAGCAAAATTCAAGCAATGTCAATTTAAAAAACAAAAAAGCGAGAAATTAGTAAAATTTGAGGATTTTATCTTATTCTTTGAGATGAATCCAGGTTTTCCCGAAACCTCCATCTTCTGGTCTGGCAAAATAGTAATCCGCAACGGAGCTCTGCATGCTTAACCACTCGTGAATACCTCTAGAGAGAATCCCTTCTCCAGTTCCATGGATTATGGCAAAATTGCTAATACCAGCGAGACTAGCAGCATCGATTTGATGCTCCAAAGCATCGAGAGCCTCTGAAAGCCTCATGCCACGCACATCGAGTTCAGCTACAGGCATTCTCTTTGCCATCGAATCAGAAGCTAGTTCAATCTGGTAGCCAAGCTTTGAAACTATCTCAGTTTTATTCCTTGATCGTGGAAGACTCAGAGCTTCGCATTCAATCGGGATCCTAATAGAGCCCAGCTGTACAAGGGCCTTCTTTTCATCGAGCATTCTAAGGAAAATAGCTTCTCTATCCTGAAATATGACAGTATCTCCAGATTTTATTTTATCGATATCTATCGGTATACTGCTTTGCATATCAGGTTTCATCAAGCGTTCAATTCTTTGAGTCTCTTCTGAAAAACTTTCAAGCTCTTCGCTTTGCTGGTGAATCTCGTCTGACATTTTTCGCAAGAATTCCCGTCCTGAAGACGTATCCTCATCTTTTATACCGTTTTCTCTCAACTCGCGCACAATGTTTTCGAAAATCTTTCTAGATTCAGTCAGAAAATTTTTAAGTTCAGCAACTCCCTGTTTTCTAAGTTCAAGCTCTCTTTGACGAATCCTGAGATTCTCAAGATCTACTTCACGGCGCGAATCGATTACTTTCTTTAGTTGCCTTTTCTTTTCTAATTCGAGCTTTTCGAGCTCCTTCTGTTTTTCTCCTAGAGAATGAATAATTACTGAATAATCTGATCGTTCATCTTCGAGATAAGCTTTAGCTACATCGACAATTTCTTTAGGTAAACCGATCTGGCTTGCAATCTCGAGAGCTCTGCTTTCTCCTGGAACCCCCATTATTATCCTGTAATTCGGGCTGAGACTCTCTGCGTCAAATTCCATAGAGGCATTCAAACAGCCAGGTTTAGTATATCCATAATTCTTCAGAACTCCATGATGAGTGCTGACTATGGCAAAACATTGCAAATGGTGAAAATAATCGAGTAAGGCCATGGCTATTGCACAACCTTCCTCTGGATCGGTTCCTGCTCCTAGCTCGTCTAGCAATACAAGGCTGCGATCAGTAGCTGAAGATACAATTCCAGAAATAATATTCATATGACCAGAAAATGTAGACAGTGACTGATCTATGGATTGTTCATCTCCTATATCAGCGAGAATTGTATCAAAAACTGCAAATGCTGAAGTTGATAGTGCTGGTATGCCAGCGCCATATTGATTCAAAAGCGCAAGAAGGCCAATCGTTTTTAGAGATACTGTCTTTCCTCCTGTGTTGGGACCAGTGATTATTAAAATTCTTGCACCATCTGGAATATCTACATCTATAGGTACGGCCTTTTTGCCGAGTAAGGGATGTTTGGCTTGATAGAGATGTATACCTTGTTCAAGATTGCCTGCAATTGCGAGATCCTCTCTCTTAAGTTGGATAGCTCGTGCCAACCTAACATCAGCAGAGGCTAAAAGTCCTCTGCCACGTATTAGGATAGGCAAATATTGCCTAAGTGCCTCTGTTGTCTCTCTTAGAATAGCCCTTATCTCTTCGTTTAGTTTAGAATCGAGCTCCAGCAGCTTATTATTCCTTTCAACCAGCTCAAGTGGCTCTATGAAGATTGTTTGACCTGTCGAAGAAAATTCGTGTACGATTCCCTTTATTCTTCCTTTGAAATTCGCCTTTATTGCTATTACGGTTCTATTATCTCGTTCTGTAGCTATGTTCGATTGAAGGGCATCTTGAAGTGTAGGATCAGAAAGATATCGATTTATAATGTGCAAATTTTCAGCTTGAGTTTTTTGAATTGCCAGCTTTAGAGATTTCAGGCGAGGCAAATCTTTTATTTCGCCATCCTCAGAAATAACAGCAAATACTATTTGTACAGCATTAATCAAAGAAGGAGCCGAATGCACTATATTCTCAATTCCCAGCTTTGCCCAAGCCTCGTCATTACTAAAATCTTCTTCCCAGGTCTCATGATTTACTTCAACAAGAGGATTAATAAGCGAACGAAGAAAGGCAAAAAATTGCTGATAGGATTTTGCCCAGAGCCCTATAGCGAAAAGCTCATCGACTTCGAGCATTGTGCCCTCTTTTAGGGCTTTTGTTATGGGAATCTCGATATTTGGAAAAGGAAATGATGGCATTTCTTTATCGCTAAGTCCTTCAACGAGCAGCGATAAGTCTTTCTTTAGTCTTTTTACTGAATCCTCGTGAGAGCAAGGCAAGGTGCTATTCATAAGTGCCCTTCCTTCGTGAGAAAAACAGTATTCTTCCAGACGATTTCGCAGTCGATAAAAATCTAGAAGTGCAAGGCTATGCTCATTAGTCACCATTCTTCTTCCTCGAATTGATCTGTAGCAGACCTCTGTAACCTCCTGGCTTCGTTTGTCTTGGCATTTTTTGTTTCTTCTAATTCAGCACGCATTCTAAGATAGCTCTCGTAGCGGTCATTATTTATGAGTCCTTCTTGTACAGCTTGCTTTACAAAGCAGTGCAATTCATATCTATGTGTACAGGAAGCACCAAACTCACATAGACCCAAAAACGGAACCATATCAGGAAAATAATATGCAAGATTATTTGGTTCTATATTTCGTATCGCAAGCCTACGAATACCAGGAGTATCGATTATGTTAAAATCTTCGTTTGGCGAAGAGAGCATTGTAGAGAGAGTTGTCGTGTGTTTTCCTCTATCATATTTTTCCGAAATCTCGGCTATTCGCTGATCTGCTCCTGGAATCAGACAATTTATGATGCTCGACTTGCCAGTACCGGATTGCCCTATAAAGATTGAGGTTTTTCCAATAAGGACCTTCCGAAGTTCATCGATTCCTATAGAATCCCGAACACTACTTTTAATTACTCCATAGCCAAGCTCCTGAAAAGCGGCGAGACGAGATTCGATTGAAATATCCAGACCTAGATCGATCTTATTACATACTATAAGAAAAGGCAGGCCACAATATTCAGCCATTACACCCACTCTATCGATAAATCTAGGCCTAAAAGGAGGCGCTCTTGTACTCGCTATGCATACTACAAGGTCAAGGTTAGCTGCAAATACCTGTCGTGCCTCTCCTTTCTCGTTATAGCGACCGAATTCACTTTTCCTATCGAAAATAGATTCTATAACACCATTCTGTTTCGATAACGGTATCACTGATACATGGTCGCCCGCAGCAAGATTTTTATAACCTCTAGATGATGAGTCGATTCTCTTGCCTTTGATCGTACATGTTCGAATATTTCCATCATCGCACCTCACTTTTGCATATCGATTGCTGAATGAGATTACTACACCTAGTACCATGGATTCGTTGCTATTGCGATTCATAGAAGCTGTGGCGTAGAACAATTGAATTTATCTGACCATGCAATGTAGTAAGGAGTTGCACCACGATCCCCGGCTAGAAAGAATCTTGGCTTTTGAAATTTGGTTTCTTCGGCATGCTCTTTATAATGAATAAGCTTTTGTAAAGCGGATATCACTTTTGCCCTTGGATCAAGGCATTGGACATTGAAAGCCTGTCGTTCGTTCAATTGACTGGCAATAGCATCTTCAAGGAGAATGAATTGGCTGCTAGCCAAGACAATTCGATCTGCCCCTTCCTCTAATGCATAATTGATGTAAGGAGCTACCATTGTCTGCGCAGAGAGCAAAGACGCAAAAGGAAGATGTTGCTCTGCATATTCAATAAGATCTTGGGCAGGTATTCTAAGTACTTCACTATCTGGAGCATCTCTGGCTATTAAATAATCTAGAAAAGAATCCTCGGCAGTGCGAGATGTAGAAAGCAGCGCTATGCGATGAGTCTGTGATTCTTTCGCTGCCTCTGCAATAGGAGGTATTGCTCCTATTATATTTAATGCTCTATGAGCAGCTTGAAGCTCTTTTAATCCTATTTGAACGGCTGTCATACATGAGATTATAAGAATCTCGGGATCAAGCCGTGCTCGGATTCTCCTTAAGCGTTCAAAGAGCATATCTCGGATCATCTCAGGAGATTTTGTTCCATAGGGGAAGCCTGCATCATCAGCTACATAATCTATTTCTAAGAAGGGAAACTCTCGATTTAAAGCCTGAACAAAAGGCAATCCCCCTATGCCCGAATCAAATACGCAGATGCGCATCGCTCATTTCTCCTTAGATATCTATTCACCAAACAATGAATTGAATCTTCTTTTCGCTTCATCGCTTTGCTTTGAATCTGCAGTTCTCCCTTTGTCAAGATATTTCTCCGAAATAATGAAAAAATCGCAATGATTTCGTCTTTCTTTATCTGCTACAAGCTCCTCTATTGTCTCTCTGCAGTCCCAATGGGCACCAGGAGTATAGAAACGACACATTAGGCACACGTGCAGGTCTTTTCCGCATCTATCACAGGTATCATTGAACCCTGGCCTATAATCATAGGCCAATAGGGCACCGCATTTATAACACATATCAAAAATTCTACATTGTAAGCAAAATACTGACAAGCGCTTTAAATCAATATGAATGATTAGAATGTTTGATATATGTTTTTAGGTTTTTGTTTTTGAGTCTTGAGAATCCTTGCAAGATCATATAGGCTGTAATTATGTATAAGGTTTCTTCTTGCGCAATAGAAGGTTGCAGTTTGCCTGCTTTCTCGATAGAAAACCTCTGTTATCATCACCTACAAGACTATCCTGAGCGCATGAAAAGAGCCATGCAGGAGTTGCAGAGCAATAATACTATTCTTAATAGAGTTTTTGATTATGCGTTTCTTATGGGTCTTGATTTTTCTCGCTATCGTTTCGTTGGTTGCTCTTTTAGAAATGCAAGAATTCAACATTCATTGTTTACTGGGGCTTCTTTCCAATTATGTTTTTTAGATAGTTCCAGCTTCTTTTCTTGTGATCTATCTGGTTCGGATGTCGATTTTTGTTCCTTTGGGAAATGTTCTTTTATGGACTGTAGCTTTGAGAACTCCGAGCTTATCCAATCAAGCTTCAATGGCTCTGTAATTGTGGATTGTACCTTTGCAGGCTCTAATCTATATAACTCTCGTTTTATAATGTGTGACATGAATACTGTAAATATTGACAATTGCGATTTTAAGAGAGCCTTCTATATTCCTTCTAAAGAGCAAAAAGTCAGCTTCTCAAGATCGAATATTGCAGAGGCTGTCCGAGATCTGGAGCATCTTTATCTATGAAGATCTACCATCATTATTCGGTCTATGGATTTTCGAATATATACATAATCGTCAATGAATCATTAAAGAAGGCTATAATAGTTGATCCTGCAGAACTCACTCCGACAATGATCGAAAGAATCGAGCAAAACAAACTCGATCTCTGCGGAATACTCATCACACATAACCATATTCATCATGTAAAGGGACTATCTACAATCATGAAGATCTATAGCCCCACAATCTATGCTTCTAATGCGAAATTACTTGGATTTCAGTGTAGAAAGTTGAGAGATGGGGATGTTTTTAGCGAAGCAGGCTTCGAGATTACCGCAATAGCAGTACCCGGCCATTCTCAGGATTCAATTGTCTATTTCATGGAAGGAAATTTTCTTTTTACCGGCGATGTCCTCCATGCAGGCATGATTGGAAAAACGAATAGTGTCTTCAATACAAATGCGCTTATAGCTCGCATTAAGCAAAAACTCTTTTGCCTTCCAGAGAGTACGCTTGTTCTCCCTGGACATGGCCCACCAAGCACCATTGGTACGGAAAAAAGCGCCAATATATCTTTCCAAGAAGGCTTTGCTGAGCGTATCCGACCAAACTATGACTTCTTTGTTTAAATAATCCCGAAAAGCCTAGAGTTGCTCAAAAATCGAAATCCTTTTGGTCCAATTTCCTCTTACCATTACAATATGATTACCAAGAGGATTTGTAAGCAGCTCTTGAGCTTTTTTATTGGGAAGATTTAACAAAACCTGTGTTCTGCACAACCCTTCGCTACGCGGACTTTCTATAACTTGAGCAGGAGAATACCAGAGCTTCTCAAGGTACTTGCCCCCTATCCTGAAAAGAGTTACTTCTTCTTTGGGAAAGATTCCTGCGATTGCAACTCCAAGCCCTGATTCAAAATGGCTGCGTAGCGCATATTTGGATAGAATTGAGCGTGGTGCCGTACAGTGCGCTATCAGCATTTCGGCTAAATCATCCTCTTTCTTAGCAATTATATTAGAAGGGTTGGCCATCCAGCCAATTTGTCCTGTCAAAGAACGAATCCAGCTTAGACCGATAATTGAAGGAATGTCCCCTTCGCAGCCCGCATCGATTCCATCATCTGAAAGTTGAGATAGAGCAAGGCAACCTGTGCTCTTATCTTTTAGAACAAGATCGAAACAGCGTAAAGTAAGTGAGGAAAGTCTATATCGATCCACAAGGATTCTTAGAGCCTGCAATATCTCTATCGACTTCAGCAAGTCTGTATCGTTTGATTCAGCAAAGAATTCTGCTTTTTCTTGTAAATCCTCAATAATGGGAGTTTCCAAGGAATTGGAACGTATCTCTCCGATATTCTGCAGGAGCTCTTCCAAAGGAATGTTGATAAGCTTAACACCCCATGAGTTTAGAGCTACAAGCGAATCCTGACTTGAGGCAATGAGCCAGTCCGAGGGCTTACCCACTACACCAATTCTGCAGTTTCTCATTGCGATTTTGCTCTGACAAACGGCAATTATATCCTCTAGCTCTTCAGCATCGAATGCACCCGAGGTATCGGCTTGAAGAATCAATCCCTTCCCGCCATCTTGTCTGATCTTTGCAAGAATCTCAAGAGAAGCAGACAGAGAGTTTTGCGATGGATGAGCCAATAGAACAATGGGCATTTTGAGCTCTAGCATTCTTTCTTTGGAAATCAACCTCATGGCTTCAGACTCAGTTCCGCCTGTGAGAACGAGAATGAAAAGCGGTAGTGCAGAATTTCTTGGGTTGATCAAAGTAGATCCAAGACTCAGCAATTCGCCTCCAGCTCTTTGAAGATTATCCTCAAAAGCACTAAGCAGTCTCATTTTTTGTGGTTCTTCGTGCAGAATAGACGAAACCACTACAAACTGAAAAATTGCCATATAAAACCTCATCAACCGAGTTCTTCAAGGCATTCAATTAGAAATCGATTTAGTATATCAAAATTGTATGGCTTAAGAGCAATAAGATCTCCACTCCGGATTATTTCACTATTCCATCGTTTGAGAGTAAAAGGTATGCATTCCTCGAGATTTATTCCAAAAAGCGAGGTTATTCTTTTTTTATCGATCCCACGCGATGTCCTGAAACCCATCATCAAAAATTCGAACAGGGCTGTCTTTCTATCGATTATCTCAATGTCTTTAGGAATCTCCGTTGGCGATTGAATATATGAGTTTATGTCTTTTGTCTCTGTGATTCTGAGAATAGTGCCTAACTCCTGGCTGTTTTCGCAAGCAGGATATTGGATTGTGCTCACTCCTCCACATCCTACCCCAAGATATGGCTCCATCTTCCAATATGCAGCATTGTGCCTGCATTCATGACCTAATTTGGCATAGTTCGAAACTTCATATCGATGAAAACCTTGGCTTTCTAAATAAATATCAATCCTACGCCGCTCTTCTGCCAATTCATCTTCATCAAGCATGGCAAATTCCCCAGAAGAAACTTGGCTTTCAATCAAAGTTCCTTTCTCCAGAGTTAGGTCATATATTGAAATGTGTGAAACTCGACTTACAAGGTATTCGAGTGATTGCAATATATAGCTTTTGCCTTTGTGCCTTTTATCACCTTTATGAGGAATATGAGGAATACCTAGTAGCAGATCCACAGATATTTCAAATGGATACTCGCATAGAAGTTCTATGGCTTGTATCGCATCATCGATAGATCCTACTCTTCGAAGAATAGGCCATTCTTCTTCTGAAAGAGTCTGAATTCCTAGAGAGATGCGATTGACTTTCGTGCAAGCGAGCATATCGAGTAAGGCCTTGTCAAGACTTTCGGGATTAGCTTCGATTGTCCACTCGCAATATCTGTCTGCATGTGGTTCTAGCCTGTCGATTAGTTTTTTAAGCACTTGCTTATCGAGTACTGATGGTGTTCCTCCGCCAAGGTAGATTGTCGAAAAAGATCCCGCCCGAAAAAGCTTCGACCAATTTTGAAAATTTAAAAGTATTGCTTGCACATAGGAAATTTGATAGTCCAATGAACAAATGTGCGAATTATTTGCGAACGGCACGGAGAAAAAATCGCAATAAGAACACCGATCCGTACAGAATGGAATATGAACATAAAGCGAATGTATTTCGAATGGATCTATATTCGAAAATGTTATTCCCTCATGTTCGTGGATATGTAAAGCCATTGGCTTCATTGTACCTTTCCTATTCGAGCTAATGGCCATATCCTCAAGACTACTCTGCCTTTGATTCGAGAGGGCAAAACAATTTGACTACCTGTCATACTGAAATTATCACCTTGAGAGTCCGTAGCAAGCTTAAAGACTGTCCATGTCTTGAGGTTATTCTTTTCCTGCTGGATACCCTGAATTCTCATTACCGCAGGAAGACTGAAGGTTTTGCCAAATTCGGTTGCCAAAAGCGAATATTTCTGCAGAGTAATAAATCTCAATACTGAATCTTTAATCATTGCTATAGAGGGTAGTATGAATTCCGACCCATCTCCCACAAGAACGACATCACCTTTTTTTGGCAAGCCGGCTATACCGATGGATTTTTCTTCCGCAAAAAGCAGACATGGTACAACTATAACTATATCGCCATCTCTGAGCGTTGGTTTCATAAGGTCCCCACGAATCTTCCAAGTCTGAAATATAAAGGTCCTTATGATAATGCACAAAATGATAAAAACAGTTATGTATATAAGTATTCTGTTTCGAGCCTTTTTCCGTTCTATTTTCTCTGCATATCGTATGGGGCGCTTGGCGAACATACAGCGTCACTCTCAATGGATGCTGCCAATTCGGCTAAATGGGAAGTAAATAAACAAGGCATGTCCTAGCACTTTTTTTTCGGCGATTGGTCCAAAATATCTTGCATCGCGCGAATTGTCTCGGTTGTCGCCCATAGGGAAAATCCGCGAATCCGCAATATACCATCCATTCTTATAGCGCTGCGCAAGCTGAGCGTTTCGGGAATTGGAAGGATCTGCATCTCGTAAAGTAGTCACACGAATCATGTCGTATTGAAAAGCGTCCTTATTTGCATTTTGCACAGATGGCATACCTACTCGAGAAGGAAGAGGAAGATCAAGCTCAGCATAGGCCGAAGCTATGCCGACATTGTCTATCTCTGAATACTCGCTTGAATTTACTAATCTTTGCATCTTAACAGGCAATCCAAGACCTTCCATCAACATCCGCTCATCTAAGAATTCCGAGGAGCCGATAGGCTTTATTGATACTTCACCATTTCTTACACGAAGAGTATCTCCTCCAACCCCTATAGCTCGCTTTATTAGATAATGCACTCGTGGCTCTCCGGTTGCTTCTCTGTCTATGTCGACAAGGGTAAATGTGACCATGTAAAGCAATTGTTGAAAAATCGTATAGATTGGCCCGCGCGAGAGATAGGTAGGATTTTCAAAGACAATTACATTCCCTCGTTTTGGTTTGGAAATTCCTGGGGTCTTTAAAACACCAGGCAAAAGTTCGGGTCCATAGGAGAGTTTGTCTACAAAAATCATATCTCCCACTAGAAGTGTCTTTTCCATTGATCCCGATGGTATTCGATAGTTTTGAAAAAAATACTGATTTATAACAAGTACAACGCAAGCAGCCCAGAGAATAGCATATATCCAGTCCAAAATCGGATGGCGCTTTTGCTGTTTCATCTTTGCACGGAGGGATCTTTGTTTCCTTCTTGTGAGCAAGTCTTCAGAAAACACAACAAGCCTATCGCAAATATCCATATTCTTCATTCCGATTCCAAGCTATCATGAGCATATATCGTTGACAAGACGGTGCCCATCGGCTAGGCTGCTTTTACAATGAAAGAGAGTGAAAAAATCACCGATCTAGATATTGAAAAGGTCAAAATAACCTTAAAGCCAATCTTGGGCATTAGGCCACGTATATACATACCGATTATCTATGCACTAATAATACTTATCATTCTTTTTTTCCTTTTGATCAATCCTGGCCTTTCTAACCCAGGCGCCAAGCTAAGCTTCGAAGGTAATCCAAATATAGCAGCTCTTTACATAGAAAATAAATATATAGGAAATACTTCTGATGGGATAAAGCTTAGACCTGGCTCTTATCAAATCCAAATACGCAAGCGTGGCTTCGAGCCTAAAACAATAGACATTAAGGTACCAAACCGTATATTTGCTACTCTTATATTGCCACCCAGAGTCAGAATACAATATGAATTAGAAGCAGAATCGCTGGAATCCATACTTATCCCATCTTTTAGAGAATTCTCATCTTGGTCCCTTTCTGGTAGACCAAGCGCTATTTACCAGCTACCGATGGTACTATCTGAAGCTTCGAAAGATCTTGTTGCCTTGCCCCCAGCGGATAGAGTGTCGATAGCCAAGCCTCTACTTGCAGCAGGCTTGAGCGCTGCTCAGAATAGCTCGTCTATTCGTGATGTGATATTTGCGAGCTTTTCACTTGGTGCGCCTAGCGCAAGTCCATTGGGATTTGTATCTATGGCTCGCAATGTTACCGCATTGCTTGCAAGTTCAAAGAACTATGTAGCAGCATTTTCGGAAATAGCTCCTGAAAGAACAGATGATACAATAAGAGGAGCTCTATCAACTTTAGAAAAAGAGACTTCGACATTTGAGACAACTCTGTATAATTCTATCGGTGTACATATGGTTGGACCTCACTCTTTCATTATGTTTAATGGAGGAAATCTGAAAGGCCTTACAATCACGCCTGGTGGCACTAGAGTCCCCTATATTGCTTATGTTCCCGAGTTTGGTCTTTCAAGCACCGAAGTTACACAGCGACAATTTGCAGGTTTTTTAAAGGAGAATCCTGAATGGATGCCAGAAAACCGCGCAACTTTGATTGGAAAGGGATTTGTTGACAGTTCCTACCTTGCAGACTTTGATATCTCAAGCCCAAGCGATAAGCCGATAACGGGTGTCTCTTGGTATGCTGCGAATGCTTATTGTGCATGGCTCAGTAAGAATGCCCCATTAGGCTATAAAGTCGAACTTCCCACAGAAGCCATGTGGGAAATGGCTGCAACCCAAGCCTCTCGAAAAATAGCGGATCTTGGAGTATTCAGCAATCGTTCTTCCTCTGGGCCGATTTCTGTTGGATATTCGGGCCATGATGCATCAGGTTTCTCTGATCTCTTTGGAAATGTCTGGGAATGGACTTCTGATAGTTTTAGACCTTATAAATGGATCGTAGAAGACTCTCCTGCTTTTGATATCCTTGCCAATTCAGGCGATTCAAAGACGGTAAAAGGGGGCTCGTGGGCTAATAATGCTGATCAAATCTCTATTGAATCACGAGGCCCTATGCCTGCCGATCATTCTTCCGAATTTTTAGGATTTAGACCTGCTCTGATAAGAAAATGAAAACACAAGACTCCATAAAGACCATAGCCATTAATCGCCGAGCGCGTTTTGATTACGATATTGAAGAAAGACTTGAATGCGGTATTGTTTTATTTGGTTCCGAGGTAAAGTCAATCAAAGAAGGAAGAGTTAGTTTTAGCGACGCCTTTGCGGAGATAAAGGGACAGGAAGTATGGCTCAATAATCTGCATATTGCGGATTATCCTCATTCTTCGATTTTTCGTCACGATCCGGACAGGCCAAAAAAACTTCTTCTACATCGTCAAGAAATCAAGCGAATCGACCGGCGAGTCAGAGAAAAGGGCTTTACTCTAATACCATTGAGCATTTATCTCAAGCATGGTCTTATAAAGCTCGAACTGGGTCTCTGCCGCGGCAAGAAAGCATACGATAAACGAGCTGAAATAAAAGCTCGGGATCTGGATCGTGAAATAAGACGAGAATTCAAAGTAAAAGATTGGTAACTTCAATGCGAATAACAGGCGGCGAATATTCAGGAAGAATCGTCAAAATGCCTGAAGGAGACTTGAGAATAAGGCCTTCAATGGATAGGATGCGCCAATCTGTATTCGATGTCCTTGGCGATTTGCAAGGCTATTCATTTCTCGATCTCTTTGCAGGTTCAGGAATCCTTGGGCTAGAAGCGGCATCGCGCGGAGCTAATCCTGTTGTCTGCATTGAAAAAGATAGAAAAAAATTTCCAGTTTTGCTGCAAAATGCATCTATAGCTCAGCCTGCGATATTCTGTAAGGCCATGCCAGCGGAGACCTTCATTTTGCGCAATAAGCAAGCATTTGACATTATTTTTCTAGATCCCCCCTTCGACTATAAATTCAAGCTTCAACTACTCGAACGACTCGATCGATCCGCTTCTATTCATAATGGAAGCCTAGTCCTCATCCACTTTCCTCATGAAGACAAGCTGCCAGAACAAATATCTCGACTAAAATGTTATGATATAAGGATCTTTGGTCGTTCTATTGTGCATTTTTATAGAAGAATATGATATCTTATTTATTATTAAATCTTCGAAAATGTTGCATTGATATGAATTAAAAGGTATAATAAAAACTGTAAAAAGAGTTAAAGAAAGACGGAAAGAGTCAGGTAATAAATAATTCGGCCATAAGGAGCCATATTTAAAAATACTTTCCGCCAAGAGGTAAAAAGCAATGAGTGATATGCCGTCTTTGCCCTACAATGATGATTTTTTCGAGATTCCTAATGAAATCCAATTAGAGAACACAGAGGTCGCAGAAATCTCAAAAAAGGGCTATCAGCTCCTAAAAGAGAACCGCTTCGATGAAGCAGTCGAATGCTTTATTCAAATTCTTGAAAAAGATAAAGAGAATAACTATGCCCTTGTTGGCTTGGGAGATGCCGCTCGCAAGCAAGAGCGATTCAAAGAAGCTGCCGATTACTATAGACGTTGCTTAGTTTTTCATCCAGGCAACAGCTATGCATTATTCGGGCTAGCAGACTGCTACAAGGCTCTCAACCAATTCCAAAAAGCCATCGAAATCTGGGAACAATACCTTCTCCATGACAACACAAACATCACTGTATTGACACGCGTTGCTGATGCGTATCGTAAGGTTCGTGACTTTCGGAAATCCAAGTCTATTTATCATCGTGTTCTCGAACTTAATCCAGATAATCACTATGCCCTTATTGGCCTAGGGCACTTACACTATGATTTTAAGGAGTATAAGGAAGCCCTCTCTTACTGGCAGCGCATGGTCGAGTTGGAAGGCGACAATGTCGACATCAGAGTCCTTACTGCCATTGGAAACTGTTATCGCAAGCTAAAACATTTCGATAAAGGTATCCCAATCTTTGAGAAAGCACTCGAAAAAGAGCCAGATAACTTCTATGCCCTTTTCGGCATAGCCGATTGTTATCGAGGAGTAGGCAAACAAAATATGTCCCTGGTTTATTGGAATAAGATCTTGGAAAAAGATCCCAAGAATAAGGTTATTCTGACTCGCGCGGGAGATGCATATCGGAATATGGGCGATTTTGAAAAAGCCACAGAATATTACCAGAATGCTCTCAATATAGAGTTCGACATCTATGCAGTCTTAGGTCTCGCCGTAATTGCCAGACAGCAGGGCAAGTACGATGAAGCCATTGCCAGCCTGCGCTCGCTCTTACAAAACGATCCAAAGAACTATCGTATCTATGTAGAGCTCGCTCAGACTTATCTAATGAATAATCAGCGCCAAATGGCAGTCGAAATACTTACTGAATTTCAGCAGATGGGTATAAAAAATCCAGTTATTCAGGATGCCTTGTTTAAACTGACAGCCAAGACATGAATTACAATTCCGCTGAGGAACTAAATATAGTCTATCCGAGCGGCCTATCTCAGGAAGAATTGGTCGCTATCTTATCTGAAGAACCTCTATATCGTGCAAAACAAGCATTTTTATGGTTATCTAGAGGAGTAAGGTCATTCGAAGAGATGACCAATCTCCCGGTAGCTCTTAGAGAAAGACTAGCCGAGCATTTCAATGGCCAAGTCCGCTCATCGAGAGTCGAAAACGAGTTTTCTGATAAAGACGGCTCCCTTAAGCTACAGATAAGGCTTCGCGACGGAGCTGCTGTAGAATGTGTGCTTCTTGAAGATATCGAAGGAAGAAAGACAGCTTGTCTTTCTAGCCAAGTGGGATGTGCCATGGGATGTGCATTCTGCAAGACTGGCACGTTAGGATTTCTCAGAAACCTTGGACCAGACGAAATAGTCGAACAATTTCATTATCTTCGCGAGCGCTGTGGATTTATTTCCAATGTTGTATTTATGGGCATGGGAGAGCCGCTGCTTAATCTCGACAATGTCAGAAAAAGCATTTACATTCTCTCGAATCCAGCAGGCATTGGATTGTCGATGCGGAAAATAACCATATCCACTAGTGGTATTGTTCCTGGCATTATAGACCTTGCAAAAAATGGCCCAATTGTGCGCCTAGCCGTCTCTCTCACCTCCGCTGACCCTTATATTAGAACAGAGCTTATGCCTGTCAATAGGAAATGGCCTCTCGATGTTCTAAAACCAGCCCTTCTCGAATATCAGAAAAGCACCAATGATCGCATTACATTTGAAGTCGTTCTTATCGGAGGTTTGAATGTGAGAGAAAAGGATGCAATTGAGCTAGCGAACTGGATCACTCCGATCAAATCTCAGGTTAATCTTATCCCATGGAATCCTATAAATGGAATGCCTTTCAAAACTCCAACTGTCCGTCAAATCGAAAAATTTTCACAGATCCTTTTGGAAAGAGGTATCGTAACTGTTCGACGGATGAGCCGTGGCCGCGGTGTAATGGGAGCTTGTGGGCAGCTAGGAGATACCCTTTCTTTTTGCGATTTTACGCTCAAGCCGAGCAATACGATGATCAATAGAGGCAATGACTGAGAGCTGGGCCGCCATATCTTTGTCCTTTCTTTCGATTGCGCCTGAGTAACCAAAATTGCATGCTAAATCATGAGCTTTTCGAGCCCAGATTAGAGCTGTATCATCATCCTTGAATCTATGTTCGAAGAGCTTCGCTTTTGCCACACACCCATATAGGAATTCTTCATCCATAGAGAGTACTATCTCTGAGAATAATTCCCAGTCCTTGTCTTTTCTTGCTAGCTTTGCGAGGTATTGATGCACTCTTCTCATTATTTCTGTAGATAAATCATTGTCTTCATGGTTCTTATAGATCATATAGAGTAGTGATTTTGCATCCTCTAGCCTTCCAAGCTTACATAGACGATGAACTAGGCCTAATGGATCTACTGCATCTTCGATAACAGCTCTATATGGATCGCGATACGCCGATTCGGTATGGAAAAATAGCTTGGCAAGCGAGACCACATCCATAATATTGTGCTGCCATACCATTTCCATCAGCGCCTTTTGATTTTCGTTGAGAGAATCGCTTTTTACATAATCCAGCCAAACTTTTGGAATTGCAGCTCCAGGAATATCAAATTCTCTTGTTATTTTAAGGATGAATCTTTCCATAGAGGAGAGAGAACATGAGTCTAGAATTTTACCCCAGAATCGTCGGCAGTCTTGAAGTACATCGATATGTAATCTAGCTGGCATTATAATTCCATTTAGTATGCATCGCGACTGGAGCAGTGGAATATCGAATGCTGCTCCATTATAGCTTGCAATACAATCTCCAGCCGAAAGTTGTGAGATCACCACTGAAAGAAAATCGCGCTCTCCTGGATAATCTTCGAGGAATACTTGGTTGAGAATTAGATTCCTTCCTTCGAAGCGAGCGGTGGTCGAAAGAAAGGCAATAGTCCCTGCACCACCTGAGAGTCCGGTAGTCTCAAGATCGAAGAATACTATTTTATCGGCGGCTATTTGAAATGCTGGAGCCTGAGAATCAATACTTTCTTCAATCTCAGAGGAATGCAATGATCTTGGGATACTAAGATAGAAAAAAGAAGGAACAATAAAGATAGGTCCTTGAATCTCTCTAGTCCATACATAAGGCAATATATTATGCCAGTTTTCTGGCATATTTCTTTCTCTTGAAGCTGAAGTGTTTTTTTTGGTTTTTTCGCTCTTAATCAAAGCAAGGCGTTCTTTAAGATTCACTTACTGAACTCCTTATTTGCCTAATATCTATGTCGTTGCATACAGAGATGATTGAAATAATTCAAGAACATGAAAGCAGGTTTAAGAGCTTTAGGGATGCCGCCTTAGTATCAGGATTTGCATTTTCTACACCAATACACGAAGGGCAACCGCCAAGGCATGGACAACTGGCAATCCTTTCAATTGTAGATCTAATAATCCCACTCATATTCGAGCAAAGCGCCTCTGCTATTCCTGTACCACCAGGATACATGTCATAAAAATATATGACAGGGCTTTTATAAAAAGGATCTATTGCACGAGAAGCAACCCCGATATCGTGGATATCGCAGAGGATTTTAGCTGGAGCAAGTTGGCGTATCAGATTAGCAATACCATACACTATGGAATTAGCTAGCTCTGGCCCAAATTGGCTCAAGAATTTACCACTCTGACTCTGAGGGTCGACAACCATCATAAGAGATCGAGTCTGCATTTCCTCTGGCTCCTGCCATATCTCTCCATATCCGATATTTTCATGTGTGTTGAAACGCAATTTCTTATACTTTTCAACCTGGCTTCGCACAAGAATGTCTCCAAGTATAAGACGAAACTCGCTATGCGATTCAGTGGAATCCTCAGTAAGCAGTTCGATATCGCGCTTTACAATTGAATCAGTCCAATAATCAGCGTCGCTTGACTCTACAAGACATATACGCTTCTCGAAATCAAGCGTTTTTACCTGGTACTGTGTGCCCAGGTGAATATAAATCGCTTTTTCAAAGAGCAGCTCTTTTGCACTTGGCCGATCCATTTCTCCAATAACATCATGATGCCCATTGCTTATGTCGACTATAACGACATTTTCTGTAGTGGCGGAACGAAGCGATATTTTTTCTCCAGGATAACCTTCTCCTGACCAGAAGTATCTACCTTCAACATGACGCACTATACCTTCTTCCTCCAAGTATTCGAGCGCTTCACTGGTGAGCTCGGCGGCTTTTCGATTCGAATTATCAGGAGAAAATGCCTCATCATCCAAGAAAGGAAGCTCAAAGGCAGCACACTTGAGATGATCTGTAAATATATAGGGATTGTATGCATCGATATGGGCTTGCTCTGCTCCTCTTGATAGGAAATATTCGGGGTGAGATACAAAATACTGATCGAGAGGTGAAGAAGAAGCTACATAAACAGCAAGAGAGAGGCCTGAAGTTCGACCTGCTCTACCCGCTTGTTGCCAAAAGGAAGCAATGCTTCCAGGATATCCTGTTATTACAGCAGCATCGAGCCCACCTATATCAATACCAAGCTCTAGAGCATTGGTCGAGACAACCCCATGAACAGTTCCATTTCTCAAGCCTCTTTCTATTTCTCTTCGCTCTGATGGAAGCAAACCCGAACGATATGGTTTTACCACAATACCATAGTTGCGATTATATGGATTTTCGAGTTTCTGATTTAGATAATGGGCAAGAAGCTCTACTTGAAGCCGTGATCTAGAAAAAAGGATTGTCCGTATACCCTTTTGTAATAGCCATAGCATTACAGACTCAGCTTCGAGAGCATTCGAACGCCTTAAGCCCTGTACTTCGTCTATTAGAGAAGGATTGATGCAAACTAGAATTTTTTCTCCACTTCCTGCTCCGTTTTCTTCTATTATCTCAACCTTTCGCTCTATATAATGCTCAGCTAATTCCTGTGGATTTCCGATCGTGGCAGATGAAAAGATGAAAGACGGCGAAGATCCATAGAATTTGGCAATTCGAAGTAATCGTCTTATGACAGAAGCGACATGGCTTCCAAAAACGCCTCGATAAGCATGAAGCTCATCCACGACAATGAACTTCAGATTAGAGAAGAACCTAACCCATTTTGTGTGGTTAGGAAGTATGCCAGCATGGAGCATATCTGGGTTGGAAATGATTATGCGACCATCTGTTCGTGCTTTGGAGCGAATATCCGATGGAGTATCCCCATCGTAAGTATTAATAGGCAAACCGATACTTCCAGCTAGCATAACCTCATTGAGCCCACTTTGCTGATCTTGAGATAGAGCTTTTGTGGGAAATAGGTAGAGCGCTCTAGCATTCGGCATCTCAAGGAGAGTCTGAAGGATGGGAAGATTGTAGCAGAATGTCTTTCCAGAGGCTGTCGGTGTTACAATTACTATATCATGTCCACTACGAACTAAATCATAGGCCTTCCGTTGATGTGTGTAGAGAGAATCTATACCCCTTTTATGCAGCGCTTCAGAAAGTATTGGCGATAAATCATCTGGGAATGGCATGCAATCAGCACTTTTCGCTGGTATTCTGGATGACCAAGCAATCTCGCTGCTTTCTGCCAACCAGGATACGAATTCACCATAGATTGCATTTGCGGATTCAGAATTCATAAGTTATACTGTAGTCATCAAAACAAAAAAGGTAAATCAGCAGCTGATAAGAAAGGAGCATATATGGCAGAAATTCTTTCTATCGTGTTAGGGGGCGGCAAGGGAACTCGTCTATTTCCCCTCACAAAGGAGAGAGCCAAGCCTGCCGTTCCGTTTGGTGGGAAATACCGAATTGTCGACATACCCCTCTCAAACTGTATCAATTCGGGCTTTAGGAAGATCTATATTCTCACACAATTCAACTCAGCTTCCCTTCACCTTCACATCTATCGTTCCTACAATTTTGACCGTTTCTCTAAGGGCTTTGTTGAAATTCTAGCTGCGGAACAGACTCATTCGCATTCTGGATGGTATGAAGGAACTGCGGATGCGGTCAGAAAGAATCTTATTCACTTCCGACCACACAATCCGACTCATTATTTGATTGTCTCAGGTGATCAGCTTTATCGTATGGATCTAGCCGAGATGTTCAAAGAACATATCGAGTCTGGCAGTCGCCTTACGGTTGCAGGGACCTTGGTTGATCGAGAAACTGCCAGCTATCTTGGAATTATTAAGATAAAAGCAAATAGCAGTATCGATAGTTTCTTGGAAAAGCCTGGTCCTACTAAGGACATCCATGAATATGAGGTGCCAAAAGACCTAAAACCAGACACGGCCAATCCCAGTAAACCATATCTAGCAAGCATGGGTATATATATATTCGATGCCTCCCTAATAGAGGAAACCATGCAACTGGACGCGAATGATTTTGGCAAGGAGATTATTCCATTTGTGGTTTCAAAGGAAAAGGTAAATGCATATGTCTTCGATGGTTACTGGGAGGATATTGGAACAGTTCGTAACTTCTATGAAGCCAATATCGAGCTCACAGACATAAACCCAAAATTTAATTTTTATGACGAACAATCGCCAATATATACGCATGCACGCAACTTGCCAGCTTCTAAACTCAACTATTGCACATTGAATCAAGCTCTGGCCAGCGATGGTTGCATAATAACTAATGCGTCGATTACTCGATCAATTGTAGGTATTCGCACTGTTATCGAATCAGGAGCTAGCCTTGATGGGGTTGTGTGTATGGGTTCAGACTACTACGAAAGTGCAGCAGAAAAAGATGATAATCGCAGAAAGAATATTCCCGATATTGGTATCGGAGGTGGCTCTATCATACGCCAAGCAATAATAGATAAGAATGCTCGTATTGGCTCGAACTGCCGCATTGGAATCGATACTCTTGTGCGCCAAGAAGGCGAATATAGCACTCATTATATAGTGGACGGAATTATCGTCATTCCAAAGAATCAGATAGTTCCTGATGGTACAGTAATTTAATTATTGTTAGCTCAATTAACGCTCATTCAATAAGCGCTCTTTTTGGCCACAAAACTCATAGGCTCTGCTAGGCTAGGGTCATCTTTGAGATAGTGCTCTACTATTTCTTGCTGAGTAAGACCTTCTAGTTCATGGCTCATATAATGAATCCAAAGCTCATCCTCCTTGGACTTCACTTCAATCTTTCTACACCAATAATCTGGAAGGATAGGCAAGCGCTGAGGTATATAATCTTTTACCTTATAGTCATGAACCGCTATCTTTACATCGCTTCTCGGCAAGCCTCGCTCCATTATAACTCGAGCTAGATAGTTTATGGTTCGACCCGAGTCGAAAACATCGTCGACGAGCAACACTTTATCGCCATGCCGCAGGAAATCGGGATTATAGGTCCATCCATCGATCTTGATTGATTCTTGTTGATCAAAACCAGTATATGACCTTGCTACAACTGCAGCATAAAAAACAGGACGCCCATCATCTTTTACAAACTTGAAATATTCGCTTATCACATTGCCCATGTAGGCTCCACCCCTAAGAGAAACATAGATTATATCTGGAATAAAGCCATCTCTATAAATCTTATAGGCAAGCTTGATAGCATTATTTCGGACTGTATCGTAAGTTACGAATTCCTTATGCATAGAATCCCTTCTTGAAAAAACAAGTGAAGCCTCCTTGAAAAAACAAGTGAAGCCTCCATAAGGAGGCTTCACTTATCGAATGACTTTCCCTAGAAAAGGAATATATACTTACTTCCTTACATAAGCAAGGGTCTCGATTGTTTGCCCATTTCGATTGACGGTGAAAACTAGCTTTTTCTCGGATTCTTTAGCTAGCAGTTCGTAGAAATCTTTAAGATCGCTGATGTTCTTGTTATTGATTTTAGTGATAATGTCTCCGCTCTGCAGGCCCATTGATGCCGCAGGCGATTTTGCAAGAACATCGACAACAAGAGCTCCACGTACTCCGCTGGGTATTTTTTTCTGATCGACAGAGTCCGATTTGAGCGAAATAACAGTCACACCTGGGAATATATTGGCATTGTTCGACGCAATCGCATTATCTCTAAGCTCAATTTTTGTGTTCGCAGTCATCACAACTCCGCTTCGAATGAATTCCAATTTAACCGTAGAACCAGGTTTGATGTCTCCCACTACCCTTACCAGTTCATCTGTGCTCTGAATCGTCTTTCCGTTGACGGCTGTAATGAAATCTCCAGGCAAGATTCCAGCCTTATCTGCTGGACCATTGATGAAAACATGGCTGATAAAAGCACCTTTCTTGCCTTCGAGACCAAGTTCTTTAGCACTTGCCTTGTCTTGAGAGATATTGGAGAGACTTACACCTAACCAGCCATATTTGACAGTTCCATTTACTATAAGGTCATCGATCGCATCTTTTACATTATTTATAGGAATAGAAAAACCTAGGCCCACTGATCCTCCGCTAGGGGATGCAATCCATGTATTTATGCCTATAACTTCTCCGTTGATGTTTACTAGAGCTCCTCCGGAATTACCTTTGTTAATTGCTGCATCGGTTTGAATAAAATCATTGATATTTTCTTCCGGACCTCCGGTTCTCCCCAATGCGCTGATAATGCCAGCGGTAACTGAGGCGATATAACCGAATGGACTCCCAACCGCGATTGCCAAATCTCCAACTTGTAATTTAGATGAATCGCCAAGCTTTGCAATCGCGATGTCAGAATCATCTGTCTCGAATTTTACAAGAGCTATATCTTTCCGCTCATCTGATCCAACGAGCTTGCCTTCGTATTCACGGCCATCGCTCAACTTTACGGTAATCTTTGTAGCATTCCCTGCAACATGATGATTGGTCAAGACATAGACTGTCTTCCCAGTCCTCCGCACTATTACGCCAGAACCGAGACCTTCTTGGGGCTGGAATTGATCTGGAAAAGGACTGTCAGGCCCAAAGAAGAAATAAAATGGAAATGATGGCGTTTGTTGTTGAGTCTGCTGGACACCCTCAACTACATCGAGCTCTACGACCGAAGGGAGTACAGTCTTTGCAATATTGCGCAGCGCATTCTGCACTGATTCTGCAGTCTCTATTGAAGCTTCAATGTCGGGACTGCTTATCATGGATGGACTCTCGGCTTTGACTACTGGAAGAGAAGAGCTCTCTGATGTTGGAGCCCTAAATAGAAATGCAAGGCCGAATCCTAATACTATTCCAAGAATAACAAGATTCGCGACGAAAAAATCCCGTGAATATAATTTCTTTCTTAAAGACATGGTCGATATCCTCCGTTATTTGACAGAGTAATTGCAAACTGTATCCAATATAATAAAATTAAACTCTTCCATGAACTCTAAAATAGATAAAAAATTAGAAAAAGAAATGAAAAAATATTACCATTTCGTTAGAACTTCGTGTCCTGAATCAGTTACGAGAACAGTATGCTCAAAGTGAGCTGAAAGCGAACCATCCATCGTTACAACTGTCCAATCGTCGTCGAGCACACGTACATCGCTTGTGCCTATATTGATCATGGGCTCGATTGCTATGACCATTCCTGGCATTAGCCTCGGATTGGGGCCTGGCGAGACATAGTTTGGAATTTGAGGGTCTTCGTGGATTTCTAGTCCAACTCCATGACCGCAATATTGTCGCACCAGTTTGAACCCATTCTTGGTTGCATGGGAAAAAACAGCCCTAGAGATATCCGAAACACGCGCATGCGGTTTTACTTGTTCTATAGCAAGCTCAAGGCTTTCTCTCGTTACTTTTAGCAATTTTTGCGTTTCCTGAGCTATGGATCCAACAGGCAATGTGATAGCTGCATCAGAGAAATAACCATTTAGGTTGATACCACTATCTATGCCAACTATATCGCCTTCATGGAAAGGCCTATCGTTAGGTATGCCGTGTATGACTACCTCATTTACGGAAATACAGAGAGTAGCAGGATAGCCCTCATATCCAAGAAAAGCGGGCTTTCCTCCATGTTTTATTATAAAATCGTAGGCAAATCTGTCCAAATCCTTGGGCGTATTACCGGGCTGCACTTGAAGCTTTAGCTTCTCATAGAGTAAAGAGAGCAAATCACAGGATGATCGAATTCCCTCGATTTGCCTTTCATTTTTGATTCGAATCATATGGTTATCCGAAAAAGTCCTTTCTTATGCCATCTAGCACACCATTAATAAAACGGTAAGATTCTTCACTGCCGTATTCTTTTGCAATTTCAATCGCTTCGTCGATGCTGATCTGTGCTGGAATATCCTGTTGAAATACCAGGCTGTATGTTCCAACCCTTAGAATTGCCAAATCAACTTTTCGAAGTCTTTCGAAGGTCCAGTGTTCAAGATGTTTTTTTATTAAATCATCGATAGAATCGATCTGTTCAATAGTCCCGATTATCAGCAATTTAGCAAAATCTAGAATCTCGATTTCATAGCGTGCTTTCTTATTCTCATCTAGCCACTCGAAAGATAATATATCCTCAAGTTCTTGATGAGACATATCCCAAGCATATATAGCCTGTACTGCAAGAATTCTTGCCTTTCTTCTAGAAGCCACCTGAATCGTCCCTTACCAATTTAAGTTTTCCGAATAAATCTTGATAGTTGCTTCTTTACGCAGTGCTTCGATGAGATCCGCTTCAGCCTTGTTCAAAAAGGCTTGTTGTTTCTCGGATGCAAGCTGAATAGCAAGGAACTCCTGCACTGTCAAATTTTGATTTCCTGGGACTGGATCTGAGAGTGTCAGCTGCTTTTGAGCTAGAAATTCGTTGACACGGACAATCCTGTAGCCCACTGGCGTTTCGATAACGGGAGTAATTTCGCCCACATTTGCTTGAAATGCCGCATTGAAAAACTCATCGCCAAATATCGATTTGCTCTGTTGAGTCTTTTCTAGATACATTGATGGAATTGCCTTGTATCCAGCTTGATCGCTAGCGCGAAGCACATATTCATCGAATTTTGTAGGATTTGATTTGAGAGAGACCGAGATTGAGTTTATAAGCTCTTTTGCTTTTGCAATCTCGGCATTGGTTTTACCTTTAGTATCCACATAAATCACACTGATTCGAATTGTATCAGGTCTCACAAGCGAAGCCTTTGCCAGATCATAGGCTTTCAAGATTTCATCTGCAGTCGGTGCCTTGAGCGCAACCTTTAGCTCATCTTGTCTCTTGGTTTGAATATAGGTCTCGAAAAGCAACCGTTGACGAACAAAAGTAGCAGGATCTACAAATACGCCAGAAGCACGAAGTGATTTCTCTAGGTCAGCATCTGTGGCGCCTGTACCTAACTGAGATCTGAGCTGTGATAGCGCGGCATTTACCTGAGCTTCCGATACCGAGATTTTTTCGCGCTCGCAAAACTGCAAGAACAGCATACTATTTATTCTCGCATCGAGAACATCCTTTCTTTGATCTAATGTCAGCTTTACACCTACTGAATTCTCTAGCTTTTCAACATCAGTTCGTAGCTGGCGAACTGAAATAACCTCTTGCTTTACAAGTTTTATTGTTGCTGCTGGTTTATCTATGCTGGTCTGTGCAAAGGCTGAAATTGCTGTAAACAGAAAGACTAAAAAACAAGTTGCTATTCTCTTCATAACATTATGCTCGCTCTCGATATTATTTATTAACAAGCACGATACGGTGCTGGTCAGTATACCCTATCTTGTGCAACCTGCTGCTCAAGTGCACGCTGAACTTTTGCGTGCAATGCATCAAAGCCAGCAAGCTTGGGATAGATCTGCGATATTTGCATGAGAGTTTCTGCGGCTCTGTCTGCTTCTCCTCTATGCACTAAGATTTCGACTTTTTTTCTAAGATATTGCGCAGTCTCTCGCGGCGAAATTCCTAATTCAATCGCTTCATCTAGCCTATCTAGATAATCGTCTTCGTCTATCTTTCCAGGCAATTTCTGCAAAACAAGCAACCTAAATTGAAGAGCGACAACATCAAAGTAGTACCTAAACCAGGGCTTTTCCATCTCCATCTGTATAACCTTCTTGTAGATCTGGTAAGCCTTGATGTATTTGCCTCGCTTTTCATATTCCTCTGCGATGCAGTACTCGCAATCCATGGCTTCTCCACGCTCGAGCCAACGCTCAAGCCGGAAATCTTGAAAGCTCTTACTCCTTTCATAGATCCATATTGCTTCTTCCTCGAAACCATGCAGAAGATCAAAAACTATCAGTTTTGCTTGGCTTTGAGGATCGTCTGCTCGCATTTTAAGGAATTCGCGATAATCAAATCCTTTGTTCTCTTTCTCTTTCCTTTGAAGCTCTCTATCGTAGATTCTTCGTTTTTCAGCATCAGATAATATCTTATATGCCTCGAGGATAAGCCTCATGGCTGATTCGCGAAGCGTTGCAGGTGACTCCTCAGATCTGGCTTTCCCTGTAGAATAATACATATCTGGATGGAGACGCTTTGCTTGTCTTCTAAATGCGCTTTTTATATCCTTTTGGCTCGAATCTTGTTCTACACCAAGAATCTCATAATAATTTTTCATTGTTCATCCGCGTTTCAGAGGAACCTCCGCGATTATATGAATCGCAGTATCGATATTGGAAAAGACTTCGCCTTGTACGATCACTAGGCCCTCGTGCTCTAGTGCTTCCATAAATTTCTTAAGTGTATGACTTGATCTGAATCCTCTTTTTTGCACCATAGCAAGACAACGTTTCCCCACTAGATCTCCAGATTTTGCCAGATCCTGAGCAACTGAGGACAAGAGACCACCAAACATACCCTTTGGTTCCGTTAGAAAGATAAGGAAATCAAAGGATCCAAGGCTATAGGAATATTCTGATGTCAGAATTGAATCATGACCTTTCTCTTTCAATGAATGCAGCATTGCATTAGAAACTGAAGAAAGTCTTCTTGATCCAATAGCATTTATTCCAATTCGCATAATAATTAGAAAACATCCATATGAATTAGCTAGTTACGTATTGAATACGCAATTTCACACTAATTCTTCATAGAATAAAAGCACAGAATAACACGCTTCCGTGCCTTCCTTTGGGTTCCAGCCTTTTGAATTAAGCGGGAAAAGAGCTATTTAGTGGCGGGTGTATTAAGCCCCTCTGGTTGGGTTGTCTGGTCCTGTGGCGCAAGCTGACTTTGGACAGACTGATCCCCATCGCCCTGGGAATTCCACCATTCGCTAGTCGCTGTTTGGGTAGATTCTTGTTCTACTACTTTCTGGATATTCCCTGTTGAAGATTTATTCAATATTGCAAGGGAAAAGGCGATGACAAAGAATAGACCGCCAAGCACATAGGTTATCCGCACCACAATATTCGATGTCCTAGAACCAAAGGCGCTCTGAGCACCGCTTGCAAAAATCCCCCCTATTGAATCAGATTCTTCATCTTGGATAATCACAAAAAAGATAAGCAGGAGGCATACAATTACAAAGATAACAAGCAGCAATATGCTGAAGAAACCCATTCTCTCTCTCCAGTTACAAGTTCATTTGACTGCAGAAAAATAACTTTTCAGGGATATTCTCAATCCGAAAAGCTATACTAGCGCAAAGTCTCCATTGAAGCAATACCTTATAGATAATTTATAAATCAAAGGAATTTAGCGATAGGCACAAAGCTTTCAGCCTTGAGACTTGCACCCCCCACCAATGCGCCATCGATATTCTTCTTTGCCATAAGAGTGGCGGTATTTTCAGGCTTTACGGAACCACCATATTGTATTACTATGTTTTTCGCCATATCAGAGCTATAAAGTTCAGCAATAACTTGACGACAAAAAGCATGCACAGCATCGGCATCTTCGGGTGTAGCGGTTTTTCCAGTGCCAATAGCCCAGACAGGCTCATAAGCAATGGTGACATTGGCAAGCATGGAGGTATCAACCCCTCTGAGACCTTCGGTCAGCTGCCGTCGTATTACATTCTCTAGAACGCCCCGCTCGCGTTCCTCGAGCGTCTCGCCAACACAGAGAATTGCTTCTAGATCGTGCTTTAGTGCAAGCTTTACCTTTGCATTTATAAGCGCATCGCTCTCGCCATAAGTATGTCTGCGCTCTGAGTGACCCAGGATGACCACTCGAACACCAATGTCCTTCAGCATGATAACCGAGATCTCACCAGTGTGTGCTCCACTCTCCTCGGGACCCATATTCTGTGCTCCAAGCAAGATATTGCTACCCTTTAGAACCTGAGCAACCGAATATAGCGCCGTAAATGGCGGAGCAATCATAAGTTTCTCTTTGCAATCTGCTAATCTTTCTTTCAACTCAGATGCCAGTTCAATAGCCTCTGGTATGGTCTTATGCATTTTCCAATTGCCTGCAATAAAATAGCGTTTCATCCTATTATTTCTCCCTCGACTTAATGCTGGTATAAAGCTGTCCTCGTTTAACTAAAGAGGTGCAGCCTTAGCTCATGAATACTATACTTATCGATTTTTTTGGTAAAGCTATGGCGCTCCATGCTCAATAGGATCAGGTTGACCTTCTTCATCTCCAGTTCTTTCTTCAATTATTCCTTTTATCTGAATAGCCGAAAGTGCTTCTTCAAGTGCGCTTACTCTCTGCATAAGTTCGCTAATGCGTTGTCCAATTACATCTGGAATTCTCTCATGGTGAAGATCTGGCTTGTCTTGGGCTGTATGAGGTATATTTCGCCTAATTACCTGACCTGGTATACCAACGACCACCGAATTGGGCGGAACATTCTTTACAACCACAGCATTAGCTCCAATTCGCGAATCATCGCCAATGCTTATGTCTCCTAAAATCTTTGCTCCTGCTCCAATAGTAACTCTATCTCCAATAGTGGGATGGCGCTTTTTCTTTTCGAGAGAAGTTCCTCCAAGAGTGACTCCATGATAAAGGGTTACATCCTTGCCTATTATAGCGGTTTCACCAATCACGACACCCATTCCATGATCGATAAAAAAGCTTGAGCCAATTTTAGCCGCGGGATGAATCTCAATGCCTGTTAGACACCTTGTAATATTCGAGAGAATACGAGCAAAAAGTCTAGATCCTCGATTCCACAAAAAATGAGAAAATCTATGGCTCCATAGTGCATGCAAACCTGGATATGTAAGCAATACCTCTATTCTTGTCCTGGCTGCTGGATCTCGCTCGAGAACAGTTTGGATATCTGTCCTCATTATTCTTAGAAGCGATGGCTTCTTGACAGAAATACCTATTTTCATTTGAAATCCTCTACAATCTCTGTTCTCTACACTTCTCTATGCTATCAAGCTTTCTAATCTATAAAGAGCGGTGTAGAAAGATATCGTTCTCCACTAGAAGCAAGGATTCCCACAATTAGTTTTCCTCTGTTTTGAGGTCTAGAAGCAATCTTTAGTGCAGCATAGATGACAGCTCCTGAAGAAATTCCGACTAGCAATCCTTCTTCCTTTGCAGCACGTCTAGCCATGACATAAGAATCTTCATCGCTGACTGCTATTACTTCATTGTAGATGGAGGTGTTTAAAATAGATGGTACGAATCCTGCACCAATTCCCATAATGCCATGAGATCCAGGAGATCCGCCGGAGAGCACTGGAGACCCCGCAGGTTCTACTGCGATTATTTCTAGCTCTGGTTTTATTCTTTTCAATGCTTCACCTATTCCAGTGATTGTCCCTCCTGTCCCGACTCCCGCAATTACCATATCGACCTTCCCGTCTGTATCTCGGAGAATTTCTTGTGCCGTGCTAGACCTATGAGCATCGGGATTAGCGGGATTCTCGAATTGCATAGGCATAAAATATTGATTTGGATACATAGATAACAGTCGCTTAGCCTCGGCAATGGATCCAGACATTCCCTGTCTCTCAGGCGTTAGAATCACTTCTGCTCCATAGGCTTTCATAATGGCTCGGCGTTCAAGCGACATTGACTCAGGCATGATAATTAGGCATCTATAGCCACGTACTGCCGCAATCATGGCGAGCGAAATGCCCATATTACCGCTAGTCGGCTCTAGAATAGTCATTCCAGAATGTAATTGCCCATTTTTCTCGGCTTCTAGCACCATGGCAAGCGCAGGTCTATCTTTTACTGAATGACTTGGATTCTCAAATTCTAGCTTTGCTGCTATCTTGCATGGCAAATCCTTACCAAGCTCATTAAGATAGAGCATTGGAGTATTACCGATTAGCTCTGTTATATTCTCATATATATGCATTTTTGGACTCCTTTAGTAAATCTATGGCAGTTGCCATGAATAACGACCCATATAGAGGAGCGTCTAATATAGAGCGGCGCTTAACTCGATCATATATAAAAAAGCAGCCACCCTTTCGGGCGGCCGCTATATATGCTTGCTAAACCGAAAGGGAGGCCTATTTCTGCTCAAGACATGCAATGCCAGGAAGAACTTTGCCTTCGAGGTATTCTAGAGAGGCTCCGCCGCCTGTAGAAACATGGCTCATTTTGGAAGCAAGCCCGAACTTATTGACAGCCGCAACCGAATCGCCTCCTCCCACAACCGTAAGGGCTCCCCTCTCTGTTGCTTCTGCAACAAGTTTGGCAACCTCCTCTGTGCCCTTTGCAAAAGCATCGAATTCAAAAACCCCAACAGGTCCATTCCATAGCACGCTCTTTGCATCTTCGAGAGTCTCTGCATACAGAGCTAGTGTTTTTGGACCAATGTCGAGTCCGATGAGATTATCGGGCAATGCTTGCGAGTCCACGATGATGGGCTTTGCATCGGGTGCAAAACGGTCAGCAGCAATATGATCCACCGGAAGAACCACTTTGACATCTTTATTGGCAGCTTTCTCAAGAAGCATATTTGCTGTTTCGAGAAAATCGTCTTCCACCAGACTGTTTCCTATAGTCACTCCTATTGCCTTGAGAAAGGTAAAGGCCATGCCTCCTCCGATTATCAAGGCAGAAGCATTCTTCAGTAGGTTCTCGAGAACGCCTATTTTCGATGATACCTTTGCTCCTCCGATAATTGCCACCATCGGTTTGGGAGGATTATGGAGCATGGGTTCAAGATTTGCCACCTCTTTTTCCATCAATAGCCCACCAACCGCTGTTGGTACGAACTTAGCAATCGTCGCTGTACTTGCATGGGCTCTATGAGCCGATCCAAAAGCATCATTTACATATATCTCACCATAGGACGCAAGCTCTTTTGCCAAGACTTCTTGCAATGTCGGATCTTTTGCTGTCTCTTCTTTATGGAAGCGTGTATTCTCTAGCATTGCTACTGATCCAAAAGGAAGCGCATCGATAGCAGCTTTTTGACCAAAACAAGATGGCAGAAAGACCACTTCGACACCAAGAAGCTTTGAAAGATAATCTGCGACAGGTTTCATGCGATGTTTGCCGGCAAAATATTTTTCTAGATCGAAAGGCTTCCCTTCCTTATCGGCTTTTTCTTTGGCTTTAGCTGCATCCTTTTCCGGATCTCCAAGATGAGACATTAGAACCAAACTTTTTGGCTTTTGCTCAAGGATATACTTTATAGTTGGCAGCGCAGCCACAATACGCGTATCATCCTGCACAATCCCATCTTTCATGGGCACATTGAAATCAACACGCATTATTATCCGCTTGCCTGTCAGCGAAATATCTCGGACAGTCTTGATCATTGAGATCTCCTTAGATGCATCCTAGAAATTGTCCTTCGACGCCATGTAGCGAAGAAGATCTACGACCCTATTTGAATATCCCCATTCATTGTCATACCAAGAAATAACTTTGAAGAATCGTTTCTCTCCAGGTAGGTTGTTTTGAAGTGTAGCTAGGCTATCGTAGATCGAAGAACGACTATCATGGATAAAATCAGTGGAAACAAGCTCTTCATCGGTATATCCGAGAATATTCTTTAGGTAGGAATTGGAGGCTTTCTTCAATAGCTCATCGATCTCTTCGATGGAAGTCTCCTTTACCGAGCGGAATGTCAAATCGACAACTGAGACAGCTGGCGTGGGAATACGGAATGACATGCCAGTAAGCTTTCCTTTTATTTCTGGAAGCACTTCTCCCACTGCCTTTGCAGCGCCAGTAGTAGAAGGAATGATGTTTATGGCAGCAGCTCTACCGCCGCGCCAATCCTTCTTGGACACTCCGTCGACCACTTTCTGTGTTGCAGTATAGGAGTGTATGGTCGTCATGAGACCAGTTTCAATGCCTATACCTTCTCTTAGAAGAACATAGACCAGAGGAGCAAGGCAGTTTGTCGTGCACGAAGCATTTGAAACAATATTATGTTTGGCTGGATCATATTTATCATTGTTAACGCCCATGAGGAATGTGGGAATCTTCTTATCTTCTGCCTTGCTTTTTGCAGGTGCAGTGATGATGACTTTTTTAGCCCCAGCTTCTAGGTGCCCATAGGCCTTTTCGTCGGTAAATAAGCCGGTGGATTCGATCACATAATCAACCCCAAGTTTTCTCCATGGGAGGTTCTTTAGTTCTTTTTCTGCCATGATACAGGAAATTTCGTGGCCATTTACCACAAGGATATTATCCTCTGCTTGTTGTGGGTCGCTCTTTTTCGAGCTTATGTCTGCCTTCATCTTTCCTTGGACAGAATCATATCTCAGCTGATAAGCAAAATATCGGGCATCGGTTACAATATCGACTACTGCTACTACATCGATTTTGTCTTTTCCATGGCCAAGAAGATTCTGATCAACAATAGACTGGAAAACCAATCTTCCAATTCTTCCAAAGCCATTTATTGCTACTTTCATCATGTTCCTCCTCAGGAACTAAGTTTGACAAGGCGCTCAAAAGGCACCTGTGATTAGCTTATAATAAAAATAAAATAGTATCGATTAGGCAAAAGAGTCAATCGATTCGCATCAATCTATCCAAATTTCTAAAAAACATCTATACCTTTTTAATTATTTAAGATTGACCAAAACTTCATCCTATCTATAATCTAATGCCATGAGATTGCGAAAGCCCAAGGCAATATATGCCTTCATTGGGCTAATGTTGGTTTTAACAGCAGCATTGGGAGCTGGACTTGGCCTCGCCTTGGCGGAAACTGTCAATACTATAAGGACAGAGAATTTCACTGAGTTCGAAACAGCGCTTCCTACAAAGATCTATGATATCAATGGCAGGCTCATTACAGAATTCTTTGCAGAAGAGCAAAGAATTCCTATTTCAATAAAGGAATTGCCTGATCATTTGATCGAAGCTTTTATTACGAGAGAAGATCAGTCGTTCTATTCACATCACGGATTCAATCTCAGATCTATTATGCGTGCCGCTATTGGCCAAATTCTAGGCAAGAATCTTGGGGGTGGATCTACAATCACTCAGCAACTGGCAGGCACTCTATATGCGGATCGCAGGATTTTTAGCTTAGAGCGGAAGCTAAAGGAACTCTGGTGGGCCCTACAGCTTGAGCGCCGTTTCACGAAAGAAGAAATACTTGAAATGTATCTCAACCGCATGATAATGGGCCCTGCTGTCTATGGTGTTGAAGCTGCAAGTCGCTACTTTTTTGATCATCCAGCCAAGGATTGTACTCCTGCTGAAGCAGCCATTCTTGCAATCCAACTCTCAAGCCCATCGCGTTACAACCCTTTCCGAAATCCTATGCTCGCTCGCGAGCGTTCAAAGGAAATACTCGACCAAATGGTAGCTCGCCATGTCATCTCGAGAGCCGAAGCCGATGAATCTTTCGACGCATATTGGGCTTCTTTTGATTATTCAAGGGTAGCTGTATCTGCATACTATCGCCGCGAAGATAAGGCTCCATGGTTCAGCGAATATGTCAGACGTCAATTAGAAGACACGTTTTATGGTTCAATCGATATATATAGCGATGGTCTATCTGTCTATACCACACTAGATCTCGATAAACAGGCAGCGGCGGATCTCTATATGAAGCGAGGTATTGAGACTGCCAATGCTTCCTTTAAGACAGCTACATCTCAACGTCTCACCGAAGCAGAGAGAACTTATATACCTATTATTGAGCTATTAGGTCTTACCTTCGACATTCCGACGCTTTATGCACCGCAAAGTCGAAATGAGTCGGCTTCGTTGAATTACTTCCTTGAAATTATTAATCCAATTTTGGACGCCACGAGTCTTATGCTCAATATACCCTCTCTAAAGCCTTATGTTGGAGCAGCTTCAGCCAAGATAAATACCGAACTTGAAAAGAGCACGGTAGAGGGTGCACTTGTGACGATCGACAACAATACGGGATATATCCTTGCGCTTGTTGGAGGCTCAGACTATAGTCAGGCAAATCAGCTCATTCGGGCGACCCAGTCGAATATTATGCCTGGATCTACCTTCAAACCTCTATATTATTCTGCAGCCATAGATTCCAGAAAAATCACCGAGGGAACTTACATTCTCGACGAACCAACAACTTTCTACAATGAAGATGGTACCCCCTACACTCCTCAAAATTTCAAGGGCGAATGGAAGGGATCTGTTCTCGCATGGCAGGCCCTTGCTTATTCTATGAATGTCGCATCAGTCAAAGTGCTCCAAACAGTTGGCTTCGATGCTGCAATTTCACGGGCAGCAGCTCTCCTCGACATAACAGATCCAATAGAGATACGCAAGACCTTCCCTCGATATTATCCTCTTGCGCTAGGAGTAATTGGAGTCACACCGCTTAAAATGGCAAGAGCATATGCAGTATTTGCAAATGGAGGAAAAGCAATAACCCCCATTGCCATACGATATATCGAAGACCGTTATGGCAATATCATTGCTGAACCAGAAAAAGATGCAATACAGGCTCTTCGACAGAAATCTCCACAGGTTATTTCGTCGCAAAATGCGGCGATAATGATCGATATGCTAAAGAGAGTCGTCTCTTCGGGAACCCTTGCTGGTACAACACAATCAGGCTCTATTTTTAGGCAAAAAACAGCAGATGGCAAATCATATGTCATCCCCGTTATTGGCAAAACTGGCACAACGGAAAATTGGGCTGATGCCTGGACTATTGGCTCAAGCCCATATTACACCACTGCCGTATGGCTTGGCTTCGATCGGCCAGGCAACTCTCTTGGAGTTTCTCAGACAGGGGCTACACTTGCGGCTCCTGTCTGGGCAAATTATATGCGCGATATCCATCTTGGCCTGCAATACAAGAACTTCTCCAAGCCTGAATCAGGCCTTGTCTCTGCGACGGTATGTGCCCTTTCTGGACAGCTCCCAACCGAATTCTGCTCTGATGGAACAGTAAATCTGCTTTACCTTGAGGGTACAGAGCCCACAAAATTCTGCGAGCTACATGGCCCTGTCATTGCTCCGGAGCCTATAGACTCCACAGAACAAATGAATATAGAAGAACCCATGCTGTCAAGGCCTGAAGAATCGCCTGTTTTTCAAAATCGATAAGAAATTAAGCCAGATTTAGGCCGACTAAATCCAGTGCTTCTCGTTTCAGCTCAACTCGGTCTGGTTTTCTATTTTGATTCTTTTCCGCGACTGCTCTATGGGTTTGTAGTGAAAAAGCTGTATAGCCAAAAAAGCAAGTATTCCTGTTATGGCACTCATAATGCGAATCAATGGATCTGGTAGTCCAGTGGATTCTCCTGCCAAAATGGGAGTGCTTACTTCATCATTTTTTGCCTGGCTGGCATCCTTCCACAATTCCGGAAGTATGATTAAAACTTCTCCTTGATGGATATACCCTAAAGTTGCGGCTAGATCCGCAGCAGCATAGGGGTTATTTTTGAGTTCCTCGATAGTGCTTGCCTTATTCTTGTTTTGAGCTTGAAGGGAATCGATCGCTCTTTGAATTTGTTGTTTTTGCAATGCTAGATCTTTATATGCCAATATTCCTGCTTTACCTGCGATAAAAGAGATGAAGCAGTATGCAATAAGAAATGAGAATATACCATAGGAAAGAGAGCCAAGCAGCCTCTTGCTTGTCTTAAATGAAAAATGAGGCGAATACATCAGCTAAATTTTCGGCACAAATGCTAATTCAGATGAGGCATTTTTGCGAGAACTAGTTCCCTGTATGAGCTAAAGGGTGTAGTATTCTTAAAGAGGAAGACTGCGATGGGAAAAAACGCTAGTATACCACCACAGGGCCGAAAGCATGAGGACTTGCTCGAAGGCCTTTTTATAAGCCCTCTTGACGATTCAGAATCTCTTCAAAAAATGGAAGCCGAAGAAAAGAAAATTCTCTCTCCTTTAGAAGGAACTGCTCCTTTAGAAGGATCTAGAGAAGGATCTAGCGCAAATCTTTTCAATAGCTCTGAAGAAAAGTGTGTTTTCCCTCCTGATAGAATGCATGAAAGCGAGAAGCCTGAAATCAGCACAAAGAAAAAGCCAAACAGAACAGAAAGCTTGGCTCAGGAACAGCTTCTATTGAGATTTGCCAATGAGTTGAAGTCAATCAAACAAGATCTTATATCCATCAAAGAACATTTCGAGGTTATAAGAGAACCGCAGCCCCAACCTTCAATAGTTCCCACATCCATGGAGTTTCCTTCTGATAGAGCATCTGAAACCCAACAAAAAGCTCTGATAGATGAAGTTAAAAAGCTGCTTCTCTATCTCGATCGTCTAATGGAATCCTTGCCTGAAGAAAAAATTGAAGAATTTGCAAATTCTGAATATTTCAATCTCTATAGGCACATATTTGAAGAGCTAGGCCTTTCTTAAGCAATCTTGTAAGCTATTATTCGAAAAATCTTCAACAATCAAAGCATACATAAAGAGCCTAAAATCAAGTTTTATATATAGCGCCAATAACCTCAGCGCTGCTGCGGCTACCTTACCCTAAAAAGCATGCCCGGCTCGAATCCATAAGCAGACTTTAGAAAAGAACTTAGTTGTTCTGTACAGGACATGAGCGCATCAAGATGCTGTTCCATATAAGAGCTGATATCATCTGACAGCTCAGGATGATCTTCAATAAGTCTATTCGCTAAAGTTTTCGAGAAATATTTTTCTAAATCTTGAATTGGCTGCTGTACTAAATAAGCTTGCATTTCGTTAGCCATCAAATATGATGAATTCACATTATATCGCATCCATTGGAAATAACGATTGAGAAACCATTTTTCATCGTTGGTCAACCTCTGATAGAGAGAAATGACAAGGTCGCGGTACCGACTGTCTGTAAAAAAAAGTGCATGGCTCAGCTCGTGTGTAAGCAAGCGATATTGCAGGTAACTGGGTGATTCTTGTGATATCGATACTAATGCCCCTCTGCCCGGTAAATACTTACTTCCGCTTCTTAAGATAATTCCATTTTTTATCAATAGTTCTCTCAATTCAATTTCTTCATCCGATAGAGAAAAATTCTGGATAGCTGCAGCGTCGAAAAAACGCGCTAGGTCCTCCGCTCGATAATCATGAGCGTTCCAGCCATGGAGATCGGCAATCTGGCTGTCTTGCGCTATAATCCCGACAAAGCCCATCTTTTCTACAAAAAAGGCAAGCCTCTTTAGATAACGGTCTTGTACAGCATAATCCTTGAATAAGAACAAAAGGACTTCTGGCCGTTGGTCCCAACGTGCAAGGTAAAATGGATTCGTAACCAGCGGAGAATGAAAGACAAGCAATCCAGGATCGATACTAGGGGGCTCTTCAACCGATTTGAATGGGCTAAGAAAAAAGGCTGAGACTTTGATGTCATCTTTAACTTCCATAGTTATCTTATCTGGACTATTTTCAAAAATATTGCAGGGAATGATAAAGGAGCTTTCTTTTCCTCGATGAAGATAGCTAATTTTTTGATTTCCCCAAAAAAAGGTAGCTAGACCAGTACTTCCTTCTAACTTGATTTCAACTTTCATTTTTAAGGAAAGCTCAGAAGAAAGCCCGGAAAAAGGAGCAATAATCTCGTAGCGTTTCTTTTCGCCTCTATTTTCGCAGAAGAAGTGTGGTGATATATCTGTAATGTTATTCTCTATCTGCATACCGCGGAATGGAGGTACAAAACGTAGCTCCTTTATAGACAAACAAGGCGAATTGAAGCTTTCACTCATTGCAGCTTTAGAATCATCTTTGGAAGCTGCCTTAAGGCTATCAATATTTCCTGAGCTAATATTGGAGCTAAGTTTCAGCACTTTTATCTCTATCCATCTAATCGCTTCTATCTCTGAAATGGGAATGACAAAAGCATAGCTTCCTGCATCGGGAATTGAGCATTGGATTGACTTTGCCTTGCCCTTTTCATCACCAATATTAAGCTGAAATTCTGTCTCATTGCTAGAAGAAGAAACCAGTATACGTATGCTATACCCTTCGGAAACCTTGATAGGCTTAATCAAATTGTATTTTTCTTTATCGCCCTGCTTCTCGAAGATTCCAACATTTTTATCGATTAGCGAGCATGTAAATGCTAGCCTTTTTCCATCTTCATCATACCATTCGAAGGCATGTACTTCTTTTGCTTTGCAAGAGTCAATAAGAATGAGAAATAACAAGAAATATAAAAATCCACAAATAGATAGTATCTTGCGAAATAGACCTTTATTTTTTTTCGCAGTCGGTCGAACTATCTCTTGTCCTATTTGTACGTTGCCCATCTCTATTTAAGGTATTTGTCTATCGAAGCTCGAAGATTTCTCGCGCAAGCAATCGAGCGAGCTCGAATTTCTTGAATTCCGAAATATCATTCTTCTCGCCAGCAATTGAATCCCAAAGGTTTACAAAATTCGCCGGGAGTCTCGGCTGAGCCTTTAACTGTGATTCGAATTCGGCATGAGACGGTTCAAAAACATGATTGAACATGAAAACCGAAGCACCTGCATATCGTAGAAAGCCAGAGTGCGACATTAAGCGAAAAAATTGATTCCCCGACACGGATGCCGCTCCGAAATCGGAGAGATAGTGTTCCATTTTCGCAGCAAAGCTGTCAAATAGGGTATTCCAGGCTTCTTCTGGAAAATTAGTAAGATTAGATCGCATGCGTTCGATCCAATCGCTTCTCGAGAACACAAGAGAAAAATGAAGCAGACGATAGAGTGGATAAGTACCTGTATTCTTTAGAAGTTTAATATGATGGAGCGGATGTTCAATCAAATCTTGAACGCTGGGTATATGCTTATATTCTACTCTTATGGGTATCTCATCTAGAAAAAATCTATCCTTCGTGCCACCACGAGCCGACTCGAATGCTCCTGGATTATCGAAAAGTATCTGCCTTTTTTCCATGACAGGAATAGCGCGCCGATAGTATACATCGAGGACTAATGCATAGTGTGGATCTAATTCATCTTGTTGTGAGCGTTTGTCCATAGATATACAATCCACCCCCGACCAGCGAGAAATCGTATCGATAAGGAAATATGATATCTCTTCAGATTTGCGCTTCATGTACCCTGCCTTCTAAAACTGATTATACCATGGAGGCTGTCTTTCTGCCATGCATCTTGAATATTAACCTTTCATACATGTTCACCAAGAGCCTAAGGGAATATATACTCAATTAACATGCAATACTTCGTATTAATTGTTAGGCCTCATGGAAATATCAGAAAACAGATATGGATGCTCAAAAGAAAGAGCTTTAATTGGAGCCTGGAAAATATAGACGATATTCTGATGGCTTTACCTGAAGGCATCGTATGCGGTTTATTCGAATACAGCAATGGCCAAAGAATCGACTATGAGAATCGCAATTTCTTGGAGCATGTGCAGCAAGCTCTTGGGCGAAACGCTCAAGAAATATGCAAGAGCTTCCCTGACATCTTCACTTTTTCTTCGGTGGAAAAATATAGCGATCATACGATATTGAAGCTCGACAAAGCGATCGATTTTCAAAACCTAGACATTGCTCTTGGGCTTTTTGCTGAGGATGCTGGCTTGGAAATCTCTGATAAAGCTTCTATATGGGGCAATAAGATGCGTGAAGGGATCTGGTTTGGCAATGCAAATGCGATTTCTCTCGATGTAGCCATCAGTTTCAAAAAATATGAGCTTGTGCTATATCTAGTAGAGTTACCAGAAGCATTGTTACATGGTTTTCACTTCAGAGCTTTTGCTCGTGTTTATTGTAAAGAAAAAAGGCATTCTTATTTAAAACAAGATTAAATGATACAGGGAGGACCGATGTCGAAAAGACTTTTGTCGATAATGTTGATGATATCTACTTTGGCACTTACTCTTAGCGCACAAGAAAAAATCGAAGACCCATTTGAGGCGACAAGAGTCAAAGGCGACCAATCAATAAGCATAGATATCGGAGGCTTCGTGCCTCTTTTTGTGCTAGACAATACTGGAACGCCCATATCACCATCAAACATGAGCATTGGAGCAGCTTTTTCAGTTCAGTATCGATATATGCTAGGGAAAAATTTCGCAATCGGCGGCTCAGGTGCAGGCTCTTTTGTGACTACTGTAGGCGGAGGCACGCTTTTTCTCGCTCCAATTGCAATAACCGGCGCATGGATATGGAGTCGTGAACCGATGGAATATGAGGTTTCCGCCGAACTGGGAATGAATATCATGCGACTCTATGGTAATGGACTGATTTCGCCTATTGCCAAATTTGGAGGAGGGATTTCCAGATTTGTAGATTCTTCATGGAGTATTGGATTCAAGCTAAATTGGTGGTTCGTTCCAGAAATACATCTTGGAGCATATAGCAATTTAACTAGCTATGCCAATTTTCTAGAGTTTTCCATTGGTGCTAACTACCATTTCTGAGGAGATGCCTACATGCTTAATATGCTTAATAAGATTAGAAAAAGAGAATCTAAGTTTTTTTTGAATAGAAGAGCTAGAGAATATCCTAGAAAGGATATTTGCGCATTGTATAAAAAGTCACAAAGCATCTTTATTGCTATTCTGATTATTTTGACTATATCAAGCTGTGACAATACATTTTCGATTTTCCAGAGCATAGGGCAAGAAAAGAAGCAACTAGGTGCTGAGCTTTTCAAGGCAACAACCGTGCGCGCTATGGGCTCCGATGGAACAAATTATTATGCCCTTATGTCGAAGGTAGTATACAAACCAATAGCAGGAGAAAACTGGAATATTCTTTCGATCGATGGCGATAGCGATTATTTTGCACCAGGGTTTGCATCAGACGGCAGTACCATATTTGTTGCGAAAGCAGATTCAAATAACAATTTGGAGGATATATATTCGAGTAGTGATAATGGTACAAGCTGGAAAGCTATGGATGCAAAGAATAGCATTGGCTCTAGTGTTAGCGTTGATTGGCTCAAATGTGAGAACAAAACGCTTTTTGTGGCTGTCCATGGCTCAGCAGGCTATTCTCTTTTCTATTATGATGTAGCATCAACTTCATTCAAGAATGCCTTTGATAGCACTATTCCCAGTCTTTCCGAGCCTCTAGTTGATATTGTCTGGGATGGGATTTCTTCTTCACCCGCAAAATTTTGGCTCATATCGTCTAGCAAAGTATATAGCGGAGCAGAAGGTTCCATAGCCGAGGACACCAGCACCAGCAACAATCCTGCTCTTTCAAATGGTCTTGTTGGCATTGCATCCGATGGTGCTGGTCGTATCCTTGTTTCAAGGAGCGACGGGATAGTCTATAGCTATGCATCGGGAAGTTGGACAAACTTTACAGTAAAAAGTTCTACAAAGCTTGGGCCGCTTATCCTTTTGAATCAGCCCTCTACCTCTAATCGTATTCTCGTTGCAAAGGGAACCTCGACATTAGGTTATATGGAATACGATGAAACCGGCCTTGCTTTATACGAAAATGGAAAGGACTTTGTTTCCACATCCCAGAGTATCTACAATAGCACTGTTCGCGCAAAGAAAGTCGAAGGTTTCTGGCAACCAGCTAGTGATCTTAATACCATATTCATTCTCCTTGCTACAGGAACCGAGGGTTCCTATGCACTCTATCGGAATACCTATTCCGGAGGAACTTGGGGTGGCTGGATTGCAGAATAGCAGATCTTCACACCCTCTTTTTAGTTCCAGCATGGGCTATAGTGATTCGGGTACAACAGAACCTTTAGCTTTTCGCATGCGCCCACGCACACTCGATGAATTCGTTGGCCAAGAACATATTGTTGGGCAAGGAAGGCTCCTACGGCGCGCCATTCAAAAGGACCAGCTTAGTTCCGTTATTTTTGCGGGTCCACCTGGAACTGGCAAAACAACCCTCGCTCGTATCATTGCCAACACAACCAAGAGTCATTTTATAACCCTCAATGCGGTACTCTCGGGGGTAGCTGATATACGTGAAGCTATCGATCAGGCCAAAATTTATCGCGACATGTACAGCCGAAAGACGATCCTATTTGTCGATGAGGTCCATCGATGGAATAAGAGTCAACAGGATGCCCTCTTGCCATGGATCGAAAACGGCACCGTAATTCTAATCGGAGCCACGACAGAAAATCCCTTCTTCGAAGTCAATAGAGCACTGCTCTCGCGCTCTCGAGTCTTTGTCCTCAAGCAGCTTACGAAAGAAGACCTTTTCAAAATAGCGCGCCAAGCCCTCGAAGACAAAGAGCGAGGATATGGCCTATACAATATTGGATTTGAGGATGGAGCGCTCGAGCATATCATAGAGACAGCAGATGGTGATGCGCGCAGTCTACTCAATGCCTTGGAGCTAGCTATCGAAACCAGCAGTTCTCCTTGGCCCCCTCAGAAAGGATCGAACCTTTTTATCAGCATGAAAGATGCAGAGGAAAGCATTCAACGCCGCGCAGTGCTATACGACAAAGATGGCGATTACCACTTCGATACCATCAGTGCCTTTATAAAAAGTGTACGAGGCTCCGACCCTGATGCAAGCCTATACTGGCTTGCGCGTATGATATACGCAGGAGAAGATCCCGATTTTATCTTGAGGCGACTTCTCATCCTTGCTTGTGAGGACATTGGCCTTGCAGATCCCCAAGCGATTACGGTGGTTAATTCCTGCGCCCAAGCCTTTGATCGTGTGGGCTTGCCTGAAGGTCAGCTTCATCTCGTACATGCAACTCTATATTGTGCACTTGCTCCAAAATCTAACTCCATTCTCTGCTACTTCGATGCCTTAGAAGCTGTGCAATCGGAACAGGCCGAAGTCCCAGACCATTTAAAAGATTCAAACCGCGATAAAGAGGCATTTGGCCACGGAGAAGGCTATCAGTATCCTCATGCATATCGAGAACATTGGGTAGCCCAACAATATTTACCACCTTCCCTTATGGGAAGACTTTTCTATATTCCCGGTAGTCTTGGATTCGAAGGTTCTAAGCGTCGAGATGTCTTGATCCGAAGAGAGGCTCAACTAGCAATACAGCCTGAAGATATAAGACAAATTGAAGATGTAAACCTCGTTTGGTCGAGAAAAGGCGAATCTCGGCTTCATTGGAGGATTCGCAGCGAATCTTCGGCTACGGAACGACTCCTCGCCATACGCACGGCAGCTTTTAATGCTCTTCCACTTAAGCCAATCGATAATATCATAATTGTCGATCCGCGATCCGGATTCTATACGATGGAAGCGCTGAGGAGAACTCGCGAAGGCAAAGCTTTTGTCTTGCTAAACAATAAAGAAGCTCGCTTGGAGCTTGAAAACCTGAGCAAAACAGAAGAAGAAATAATCCAACCTGAAGTTGCTATATATGAAGAACTTACAACCTCTAGTGCTGTAAGTGCCGCACTAAAATGTTTCTTGTCAGAGCTCAAGCCATCATTTGTGATTCTATGCGAATTCTGTCGTGTTCCCATCGCTATATACGAGATTTTAGCTGGGCTTACAGAATGTAAAGAAAATGAATCCTTTCGATTAACAGCTTTCGATGTAGATATAGAAGCATCTTCGCGCCTTTCTAGCGCACTAATAGCCATGGAAAATCTCAACGACAAGGAAAAGGAGTTTTGCAGTCATTTCTTGGCTTTTGAAAATGAACTTGGACATGGACCAACCTTTACAAATTTTGACTCTAAAATATGTTCTACAAAGGAATGGTTCGACAAAATGAAGTCGACCATAAGCGCTTTCGATGTTCAAAAGACTATGCTTAAGACTTCCTATTCCAGGCCTATAGATGAAAAACAATTGGAAGCATGGCTAGATGCCTCGACTTTCTATGGTTCTAATTTTAGAAAAGCCTTCTCCGAGAGCGAGACAGAAATGCTCAAGACTCTAATAGAAAAATTCAACAGAAATCCACAATGGCCTTTGAATATTCTATTCTTCGAATTTTGATGATATTAGATGCAAACGTGAAGCTATAGTCTTTGAAGTCTGCAAGACATTGAATTCTTGACATATCTGCTCGTAGAAAGGCTCTGCATTCATATCGATTTTCCATGCTTCACCACGAAGATAAGCTGGAAACCAATGTTCAGCCAATATCTTCCAGGCATCTTCTTCCAGCCCTGGAGTGATTGGATAAAAGCGAATGCCAGCAAGCTGAGAAGCACGAAACATAGTTGCCGATGAACCAATAGCAACCATGCTCGAACGCTCAAAGCCTGCAGAAAGGGCAGCTCGGAGATACTCGCCAGGCTTTCCTCTTTCTCTTCCAGCAATGCGATAGAAACACTCTCCAAGCCCAGCATTTTGCCACATTCTCATGGCCGAAAGTTCAGCAAGATGGCTATAGACAAGCACTGTTGAACGAGGAGCAATATATTTTGCGCTGTGCAAGAATTCTTCGGCTGTGCTGAAATGGGGTACTCTTCCAATCTCCTGAATCAAACCTTCGGCCATAGAAAACCAATCTATGATCAACATCTCTGCAGGATGTTTTTCGTTCATATTAAAAAGATCTTCAAGGGTCTTTTCTGAGAGACTATATTTTTCTAGAGTCTTGATAATCACTGCTCTCTGCATTGAAGGGAAAAGTGTATTTAGAACCCTAAGAGCTGCAAGAAGAATGACAATCGGATGCTCTCCACGTAAAGATGTCTCAAGAGCGACTGTCCTCCATACTTCACCCACAATCGATGGATCGACATTGCCCCCAAAGCAACCAATAAAAGAAGGCAGATAGGCCATTTCGTGCCAATATCTATGAATATCAAAAACAGCCCCTTCTGACTCGATAATTACAACTACTTGTTTGTCATGGAGGTGCAGAGGTTGGTCTATTCTTGTAGATTCATCAGATTGAGAAAATGTCTTTTGTGGAGATCCCCAACCACGCCCCCGGCGGTGTATCGGGGACTTCGCAGGCTGCCTTTCTTCTGCTGCATGAATATTTCTCACATCATCCTCATCTAAGCTTATCGGCAAGTTGAAGCTAGCCTTTTATCAAAGCACAAATCTATTTTGAACAACAAACAACCTCTCTTGACGAACTTAATTGCATTGCGCATGCTCTATGCGTGAATATTAGACATTTTTCATCCATTGATGGAGTTTTTGATTTTGTCCTTGGCTATGTCAATGTCGAAAAAGGTCAAGCAACCGAATTCAAGCTGGATCGAATGTATTGGATGGCCTCCCAGCTCGGCAATCCGCATTTGGGAAGATTGACTGTACATGTGGCAGGTTCGAAGGGAAAGGGCTCGGTCGCAACATTGATTGCAAAAACACTCGAAGCCTCTGAACTGCGAACCGGACTCTACACTTCTCCCCATATCCTTTCTTGGAAAGAACGAATCACCGAATCAGGTATAGAGATGCCAGATGAGTTCTTGCTGAAAGCTGCTGAAGAAGTCTATTCCTTAGTCGAAGGCAGGACTCAAGATGATTTTCCTGGCAATGAGTTGCCAACATATTTTGAATTGACTACCCTAATAGCCTTTTGCGCCTTCCGCATAGCTGGTTTCGATGCTCAAGTTATCGAGGTAGGATTAGGGGGGCGATTGGATTCGACAAACATTGTCTCACCCGATGTTTGCATAATAACACCTATAGAACTTGAACATACTCAGTTTCTTGGCTCGACTATACCTCTTATTGCTGCCGAAAAAGCAGGCATAATCAAAAGAGGTGTACCGATCTGTACGATTCAACCAAAAGAAGAAGCGCTCAAAGTGATCTTAAAGAAAGCCGAAGATATGGGAGCTTCCTGCCTAGTAGTTGGAAGAGATATTTCTGTGTCCGATATAAAGGTCAATACCCAAGGCACTTGCTGCAAATTATCCGCAACTGATACTACTCCTCCTAGCCTACTTCGACTTCTGCAGGGTACTTCGATTGAAATCAGCACGCCTTTGATAGGCTCTATTTATGCTGGAAATATGGCTGTCTCTGCTCTTGCCCTTTCTCAGCTAGACATCGACCTGAAAACTGAACACATTCTTAAGGGCTTTGCTTCATCTTCTATGCTCGCGCGATTTGAGATAGTATCGCAATCTCCTTTCGTTGTGCTCGACGGAGCTCATACTCCAGAATCGATACGCAATATTCTTGCCACATTTCTAGAGCTTTCAAAGGCTCCGCGTATCTTATTATTTGGATGCGCTCATGATAAAAAACATGAGGAAATAGCTAAAATACTATCCCCCTATTTTAACGAGATAATCATAACAAGACCTGGTACATTCAAACAGAGCGAACCAGCTATAGTATTTGAAAGCTTTCAAAAACAGATGTCAAATAACATTCTTATAGATTGCTATTTAATCGAAGATACAAATAGCGCAATAACTAAAGCTCTAAGCGATGCAAAAGAGAAAAATGCCTGTGTTCTAGTAACAGGCTCATTCTATCTATGCGCAGAGTTTAAAAAGTCGAGATTATGCTTTGAATAAAGCCTATCATTCCTCCTAGAATACCACCAATCCATGTAATCCAGGCTAATTCTTTTTTTACTACTTGAAGGACAATGCGCTCAACTTCCTTCATGTCTAGGCTATCGATCCGCTCAGAGACCATCGAAGTGATATCGAATGCATCTATTAGAATCGATATTCGCGCTTGAATAAGCTCTAGAAGCCCGTCGGTGAGCGATGCCGATAATTGCTCTACGTCGGAATCTTGGATTTTCAAAATATCTGCAAAAGTCTTGCCTTTTGTCATATCCTTTAAGATCTCTACAAAGATCGCTCCTATTGTGTTGGAAGCGCTCATACTGGAAATCTGCGTGGCAGGAACTATGATTGAAAAGACGAATCCCGAAATAGCTTCGCTATTTGTTCGTATTCCCAAAATTTCTTCAAACTCCAGATCCGAAAGAGAGTCATAGACAAATTCAGCCCTCTGTCGCAACTCTTCAGTGGAATCTTTGAGCGATAAAACAACTTGCTCTAGTATGTCTCTGTTCTTAAAGCTAATGGAGTCATTTGCGTGCTGATATGTCTCTGAATCTGTCTTTGTGGTTCCGGCTTCGTCCTTCGAGCGCCAGCTAAGGACTGCTTTGTAAAGGGCATCAGAAATACTCTTGGGGGTGGAAGGGTCTTTCAAGATGCGTTCTATAGTCTGTATTAGATCCTCGATGGTCTCAGGCATAGCTTGAGCAATCTTAGCCTCATAACCTGCAATAGAAATAAAAAGCCTTTGAATAGGCCCTAGTCTATCTAATGCTCTTTTTACAAATGATTGAGCTTCTGTTTCCAGCCTTGACCTAAATCCTTCGCTATGGAAAAAATTATCTATATAGTCTAGAAACCAGGAATATGCCTTCGGAACAAGTGCATCTGAGAGAGCCATAACCGTTGCATCTGGAGGAAGTTCTATTGCTGCTCTTAAAAGATGATTGAGATTTGAAGACCTGGATATTGAGGGCTGAAAACTCTGCATATGTTTGGATTCTGAAAGTACTTTTGTTTCTAAAGAAGAACTAGCTTTGAGCACCGATGCTATGAATTGTTCTTTAGAAATTAGTTCTTTAAAGGTAAGCTTGCCAAGTCGGTTCAAGAATTCAGCAAACATTCCTTCGATAGAGCTTTGAATACTCTTGCGTTCCACTAAATGTTGCAGAGCCTCCACTATATTGCGTTGAAAAGCAGAAACTTCAGAGTCAATTGTTATTTGATCTAAAGATTGGGCTTTTCCCCCTAATTCTTGGCTATTCGAATCTAGAAGAAGAACCGAGGGCTCGCTATCTTTTGCTGCTTCCTGGCTTGACTCTCTAATTTGGAAAAAGATTTGTTCTGAATTCTGATTCAAAAATGCAGTAAAAGCTGATTTAATTGCTCGCATGATTGTCTGCCTGATTGCCGGAGACCTAATTCTCTGTGTTATTACCTCGGGAGTCAGGAGCTCTTTAGAGACCGTCTCTCCCAAACTAATTGCAAGCTTATCCTTTTCCCGAGGCAGCAAGCCTGGAGTGAAAGGCAATTGGATGCCTGCGAATCGGATTGTTTTGTATGGTCTAAAAAGCATTTTTATAGCGAGCCAGTTAGTAAAATACCCAATAATGGCACCTACGAGCGGCGGAAGAATCCATGCTTTAAAAAAATCCATGTTTATTCCATCCTGAGAGCAGCATTTCTTGCTTGATTTTCGCTGGAGTATGTATTTACTTCCAAGGCTGGAACCCATCCAGTTTGTCCAGCTTCTTGTATTCTAAACCAGAGTGTTCCTCGATCGCTTTCCGACGTACTATATTTGCTTTCTATAATCCGTAGAACGGTCCCTTTTCGGAGAATAGCAAGGTTTTGTGAACTATTGGTGGGATCGTTTTTCATTTGGCAATACTGGGAAGATATTATAAGCCATTGTGCATTTCCGCCAAGACTACTGTCTTCTGGCAGTCGCAAGCGCGGTTTACAAGCTGAGATAGCACCCAAGATAAATGAAGAGGCTAGAATAATTAATGAATACGCAAATATTCTCTTCATACTGATGTCCCACATGATGATTATTTAAAGAAAACCGTGTAGTATTAAACAATAACTATGCATAAGGCAATCGGCAAGGCAAGAAGCAAAGTATTATTTTTCCTATTGCTTTTATTCAGCAATCTTAGCACTGCGCTGACAATTGGAGCTCTTCCAGCGCTAGAATTTGGCATGGGGTTTGCTGATGCCTGGACAAATACCCAAAGCACTGCCACAGGATATCACAATGGATGGAATGTCTCAGCCGAAGCGAATTGGATATTCCGTATTTCTCTCGATAACAAGGATATCCACAATGCTGGAAAAGAAATACCACCGCCTGTCTCAATTATATTGTCACCAGGATTCCATGCCCAATATATAGACATGTCTGCTTCTAACTGGCTTTCTGATGGCTCGCGCTATAGGGCTTGGAGTGCAATCGGGCTTGGTCCAGAGTTGGATTTTGGCTTAGAATTCGTCGATTCAATAATGGTACACAAGAATAGCTTGCTGTTCTCTATATCATATCTTGCAAATTTCGCTAATTATACACAAACAACGCTTTATTCGGCATATAATTCGTGGGTTCTGAAAGTATCTTGGAATACCAGAATTGACCATAACACAGCTTTTTTTGCAGCCTTGCCTTTGGAATACGCATTCAGAGCGGATGGCAAGAGCATCTTATCTGGACTTGTTATGGGGATAAGATATGAATTTTAGATTCATATTTATGAATAGCAAAACTGTCTATTCATATATAAAAACGAAAGATAAAGCAAAACGGCCTTACAGGCATCGTAACCTGATGAAAGGAGCTCTGATTGAACTAGTTCTATGGCTGCTTTTAGCAGGCTGTGAACTTTTTGCTCCAAACAATGCTACATTTCAAGGTAAGAAATATGCAATTGTAGTGGGTATAAATGAATATATCAATAATGATGACTTCGGTGATTTGAGTTTCTGTGTCGCTGATGCCAAAGCCATGGAAGCCATGCTGACAGATGCAGGCTGGAAAGTGGAGCCTATCGAGGCCGAATCAATGGAATCTGGCAATGATAAAGCAACGAAAGACAATATAAAACGCGCTTTGCAGGAAGTCCCAACCGATGTATCGACATTTCTTTTTTATTTTTCAGGGCATGGTCATGTATATAGAGATCAAGCCTACATTGTGCCAAGCGATGTCGATAGTTCTTCTTATTCCAGAATGATTTCAAGCATGATCTCCGCTACAGAATTTTCTGAGTGGCTTAGCAAGGTAGAGGCAAGCAACAAACTTGTCATCCTCGATTCTTGCTACTCAGGCGGCTTTGTGGATCCAGGGGATTGTATAGATGCTGCGCCAGGCAACATTGCATCTGACCAGATTTCTTCAAATATCGAAATGTTTTTGCGCTTTGGCGAGCTTCTTGCTCAAAACTCCGCTTCCGCTTCGAAAGATCCTTCAACAGCTCCTCTCGTAATCTCAGCCGCAGGCCGGAATGAAGAGTCCTGGGAATACTCAAGCAATGACGGCGGCTATGGAATATTCACTCACTATTTTCTCCAAGCCGCTGAAACATCGCAATTTGGCTCAATGAAAGGAGACTTCGATGGCGATGGGATTCTCTCTTGTATCGAAGCCTACAATTACGCGGAAAAAGCAATCGAAAAAGACAATAGATCCAATCAGCTCCCTCACATCTCAGGTGGCCTTAGAGATTTCGCTTTGATAGATTTACATTGAGACCTTTAAGCAAAAAACATGACAATAGTCCGAGCAATACTCAATCTACAAAATCCGTGTCTTCTTTTGAGAATTCCGGAAAGAAATAGACAAGCACGCCGGAACTTCGCACTCGCACCTGAGCGATGCCTTTTTTTGCAAGATTATCGAGCTGGCGCTGTGCCTCTTCTATAGCGATATTGGCTTCGATTGCAACTTCACCAGCCGTGACCATGCCATTGTTGGCCTTAGCGAGGCGAAGAATAACTCGCTCGGGAGTCTCGGAAGGTCTCATATGCGGTATGAATCCACTCCCTTGGCTATAGTTTTCATAGCCAACAACCTCTCTCGCAGCATAAGCGAGATTTGCTTCTCGAACCTGGCGAGGCAGAGTAATAAGATCATATAGGCATCCCAATCCTCCTAGACCGCCCGAAAACATCCACAAAAGCCCAGTTCCGGTCTTTCCTAAATAGAAACGATGGAATCCCAGGGCTCCAAACCCCGAAATAAGCCAGAGGAAATAGGCTGTTGTAAGATTGTATCTCACTATCTTCTCCCAAGCTAAAATTAGCAATCAAGCCCGATGGTATTTGACCATAATGGCTCTGTCGTGCTAAAAAGGAGTATATGAATTTTAGCGCATGACGAAAAGCCATGCACCACTCTTTCTATGGAGCTTTTCATGACTCTTCTTCCAACAATAAAGCAACTTCTTTCCATGGAAGCTGTAGGTCAGTCTGTAACCGTCAGGGGATGGGTCCGCACAAAGCGCGAGACTAAGCAAGCTGTTTTCCTCGAAGTAAACGATGGTTCTTGTTTATCGAATATCCAATGTGTTTTAGATTCCTTTCTCCGTCAAAACCAATCTACAAATGAAAGCATTTTGCGATTATCGACAGGAGCAAGCGTGGAGATAATAGGAGAGCTAGTTCCCTCTCCTGCTAAGGGCCAAAGGGTTGAGGTAAAATGCCAGCAGCTTAAACTGATAGGCGAAGCACCTCCAGAGCGTTATCCGCTTCAGAAAAAAGCACATAGCCTCGAATTTTTACGCGAAATTGCGCACTTGAGAGTCAGGACAAATACTTTTGCTGCCGTAGCTCGTGTTCGAAATCGGATGGCATTCGCTATCCACCAATTTTTCCAGGAACGTGGCTTTTACTACATACATACACCTATTATAACCACCAGCGATGCCGAGGGAGCTGGCGCAATGTTTCAAGTTACTAGCCTCGATCTTGAAGCACTCTCGAAATCGGGCACTCCCATAGACTACGAGAAGGACTTTTTCGGGAAAAAGGCTTTCTTGACGGTATCTGGGCAGCTAAACGTCGAAACATATTGCCAAGCTCTTTCGCGAGTTTACACTTTCGGCCCTACATTTCGTGCTGAAAACTCTAATACCACACGCCACCTTGCTGAATTCTGGATGATAGAACCCGAGATGGCATTCGCTCATCTGGATGACAACATAGCCTTAGCAACTGAGTTCATTCAATATCTCGTTGCCATAGCCCTTCAGGATTGTGCAGAAGATATAGCCTTTTTCGATCAACGCATACAACCAGGCTTAAGAGAGTCCTTAGAACGAATTGTAAAGACAAGCTTTACTCGAATGAGCTATACCGAGGCAATTCGAGAGCTAGAAGACTCAAATGCGGTTTTCGAATTTAAACCCTATTGGGGCTGTGATCTTCAAAGCGAGCATGAAAAATTCCTAACAGAGAAAGTTGCTGGCGGGCCAGTAGTGGTAACAGACTACCCAAAAGAAATCAAAGCCTTTTATATGAAACAGAATGAGGACGGCAAGACTGTGGCAGCCATGGACGTGCTAGTGCCTCGTTTTGGCGAAATCATCGGGGGTTCCGAGCGAGAATGGAGACTTGATCTTCTCGAAAAACGAATGGAGGAATTGGGCCTCGCTAAAGAGCCCTACCAATGGTACCTAGATCTACGGCGCTATGGTTCCACCCCTCACTCCGGCTTTGGGCTTGGATTCGAGCGACTTCTCCTATATATAACGGGAATGACGAACATTCGCGATGTTATCCCTTTCCCAAGAGCGCCGCGTCAAGCTGATTTCTAATCGGGAAAACATCGATGAAGCTTATTCTAGCAATCAAAAGACGCAAAATATGCATAAACAAAGTCAGACTTTCAATTCTAGGGATTGTCACATGCTTTGTCATTTTTAGCCTTCCAGCCTATCCGATCGAAGCAATCAATAGATTAGGCATAGAGATTCCAGATCCACCTTCGCTAAATGCCAGATCAGCCATACTGATAGATGCTGCAACGGGGACTATCTTATATGAAAAAGAAGCGGATCTTAGACTACCGCCTGCCAGCTTGGCAAAGCTCGTCACTCTCCATATCGCTATGGAAGAGATAGAATCAGGGAGACTTTCCCTGGACGAAATCATTGAGATCGATCCGCAAGATTGTTCGCCTTTTATTCCTTACGGTTCTTCACTTATGTATCTGCAGCCAGGAATGAAGGTTAGTGTGCGGGATTTAATGCTGGGGGCGGCTGTAGTATCGGGGAATGATGCAGCTTATGCACTAGCTCGCCGGATTGCAGGATCGAATGAAGAATTCGCTAAGATGATGAACAATGAGGTAAAAGCATTGGGTTTCCATAACCTCAGCTTTGTAGAACCCAGCGGACTTTCGGAGTTCAATCTTGTAACTGCTAGAGACTTTGCTTTTTTCTGTAAAAAATATATTGAACTGCATCCTAAATCGCTCAAAGAGCTTCATTCGATACATTCAATTCGATTCCCTCGACCTGAACATGCAACATCGCAATATCGCCCCAATGGTATCGTTCTTCAATACAACCGCAATCCCCTTATATTCAACTACGAAGGAGCCGATGGCCTAAAAACGGGCTATATAATCGAAGTAGGATACAATATGGCCGCCACAGCGATGCGAAACGGTAATCGCTTTATTGCAGTGCTTTTGGGAGGGTCATCTACCCCCTATGCTGATGGTGCCACCCAACGCACAAAAGATACAAAGGCCCTCCTCGACTGGGCATTTGCGAATTTCGCTACTGCAAGACCTGGCTATATTTTGCCAAAGCCTCTTCGTGTATGGTTTGGCAAATCGATTTGGGTAGATCCAGAGCCTGAAGGTGAGGCAGCGGCTACAGTTCCTGCTCTACTCAAAGACCGAGTAACTGCTCGAATCGAAACTGTCAAAAACATCAGAGCTCCTATATATAAAGGGCAAAAGTTAGGTGAAATTGTTTATGAAATAGATGGCATAAAGATTTCTTCGGTCAACCTAGTTTCTGGTCAGGATATTTCGAAAGGTAACATATTTAGAATTCTCTTGGATGGCATACAGCGCATATTTGCTTATTTATTCGGAAAGCTTTGATCTGCTTGAAAAGTATCTAATTTTAGGAAAGCGCTGCTCTTAGTTGGACAATTGAGAAAGATACAGCAATCAATACCCTAACTCTTTTTCTGCTTTATCGATTGCAGCAAAAAACTTGTCCATCCATATTCTTCCTTCCTCTTTGTACTGGGTAAGCAAGAACTTCTTTGCTGCTGGGACCGTGATATCTTGAAACTGCTTTATTGCTGTTTTGGATGGAACATATACCTGCATTTTCATAGAAACCATAGGCAGGCCTCTTTCGGTTGAGTCTATTATTCTTGATAGTCCCCTTCCTGCCAAAATTGCAATTTTTGCAGCATCATCCACGACTATCTTAAGCTCTTTGGAAAGACTATTGTAAAATTCTTGGTTGATGACCCATACATAAGGAGAATATATAAAATCTATTAGGGTCAAATATCTCTGTACTTCATATAATCTATCCATGACTATGATAGATACCGGATTCATTTGACCATCCACTACCCCTGCTAGAAGGCTTGTATATAGTTCCGACCAGGCAATGGAAATCGGAGTTGCTCCTAATGCTCTAACAATTTCCTGATGGAGTGGAATAGGCATAGTTCTTAGTTTGAGGCCTTTTAAGTCTCCAGGCGATCTAATTGGCCTCTTTGAATTCGTAATAGCAAAAAATCCTCCTGATTCTCCAAAGCCAAGGACATGAAAACCAGCCTTTTCCTCTATATCAGCGGCGAGCTCTTTCCCAAACTGTTCATCATATACATTGTAAGCTACATTGTAACTCGAAATTGAAAAAGGGATGTTAGTAATATCTATAAGAGGATAGAATTGAGCAATGGCACCCGAAGTAGAGATAAAAGATTGTACTTTCCCAGACTTAACTTGGATCAACGTTTCAACTTCTTTCCCTACCTCACCATCGGGGTAGATTTCCACTTTTACTTGGCCATTAGACCTGCTCTCTACTTCGCTCTTGAATACCGCTGCCATTGCGGCTGATACTACTTCATAGGGTGCTTGAGGATTCAGGTGTGCTAGTTTTAGAGTGATTTCTCCAAACACGGAAGCAGGAAATGATAGGAGCAAAAAGATAAACCAGGCAACCACCACTTTTTTCATGGATGCCTCCTTTAAGTCGACGACGTTTCAGGTCCAGCAATTTCTGCCAATGTAACAGATTCGAGATATAGATCGACTGCACTTTTAAGTCCCAGCCAAAAATGTCTAGGCAGACAACCTTCGCCTAATATGCAGACTGCCGCGTTGTCGACACATTCAACAAGCCTTATCTCGCCTTCCGTTGCTTGTACCACTTCGCTCATTGGTATAAGCGTTGGATCTTTTGCAAGCCTGTATCCTCCATTCCTACCACGCTCAGAAATCAAAAGCCCGGCATTTTTCAGTTTACCGAGAATTGCTTCGAGGTATTTAGAGGGAATATGTTCTGCTTCTGCGATGCTTGCGACGCTTGCGGACTTTGCATGCACTAGATGCACAAGAGCACGAATCGCATACTGTGTCTTTGTTGGAACCTGAAACATTATAATTCCTACTAAATAAGTCTGAATATAAAATATCGCTCTTTTTGAAGGCTTTGTCAATCAGCTCAAAAGTTCAGCGTGATCGAAGCTGCGATTGATCGAAAGTTCGTCAAACAAAAAGCCATAATCAGTGAAACCCTCGGGTCTTTCATGGCAACCACTTGCAGCAATAGACCGCGAAATGATGCTGCCTAGACCAGGCCCCATCATAAAACCTTGTCCGCACATACCAACAAGCTGTAAAAAGTTCACAGCCATATCAGGGTAGCCTATAATCGGAAGACCATCAGGAGTCATTGGATACATGCCGCGCCATGTTCTCCGTACCCGCAAATTGCGAAGCCTAGGATACAGTTCAAGCATTCGACGAACTACAAGCGGAAGAAAAGTTGAAGTAGAATCCTTGTCTCGACCCCATATCTGTGGACGAGGAGTAATACAGAACACAATCTGCCCAGTAGCGGCCTGATAGAAATAATAATTCCCAGATTCAGCATCTGAGCGGACATCGACTATCATTGGTTCCATAAAACGCTCGACCGGTTCTGTCACACCTGCCTCGTGGCAATCCGGAAATACAGGCAGATCGAAGCCGGCTATTTTTGCAATGTCAGCAGCCTTTGCGCCCGCTGCATTGACAAAGATGTCAGCAGAAAAACTCTCGCCACCCGCTTCAATCGAAGAGATTCTTTCACCTTCTCTATGAATTGCTTTTACCTTTGTATTGAAGAAAAAAGATACACCAGCTGCCAACGCAAGGTAATGAAAAGCACTTGCGGCCATAAGAGGCGAGGCATAGCCGTCTTGGGGGCTATAAGTTCCTCCTATTAGATCATCGGTTCTAAGCCCAGGTGCAAGCCGATATATTGTCTCTGGGCCTACCCACTCAATATCCAGACCTGCGGCTTTCTGCTTTTTTAGAAGTGCACAAAACTGCTGTTTTGTCGCTTCATCAAACGCTATATAAAGATAACCTCCCTCTCTCCATTCCATATCTAACCCATACTTCTCCTGCATCGAAGAAAAAAGCCTTATCGACTCAAGACAGATACGTATCTTTGCAGGATCCGAGTGAGTAGCTCTTATTCCGCCTATAGCAGCCCGATTCTGACCTCTTCCCCAGGAGGCCTCCTCATCTAGCAATGCAACCTTGAGCCCTTTCTCTGCAAGCTGCCATGATAGAGGTAGGCCCACCGATCCAGCTCCTATTATTACGACATCATAGTTTTTCATGGCGCGCCTCTAGTACCTGCGTCTTTGCCACCTAATTTGTGCAAACCTTCATTCACAAGAGAACCCATGGGCACTTCCATAAAAAGTGGCCTCTGAGTAAAAGGCTCGATTTCCGCTGGATTCACTCCTGCAATGATGAATGCCTTTGCAATTAGCTGTGAGCAGGTTTTTCCTCCACATGCACCCATTCCTACTCTGAGAGATTTGAGCTGATTTGCGTCTTTGACATCATTTTTCTTGATGAAATCGACTATTTCTCGCAAGGTAATTCGTTCGCAGCGACATACCACAGTATCTAGGTCTTCAAGCGAACTCTTTTCGACAGATATGATGCTAGGTATATTTTTGAATTCTATTGTATCCTTTTGCGGTCGAGGAACTTGCTGCGTTTTGAGATGTCTAACACCTGCAATCCTTGCTGCATGCGCCACATCTACCTCGAAGGTCAAAAGCCATGTATTTCTTTTCTGCACTTTTCGTTTAGATATTATTGGGACTCTTTCCAATACCTCGCCTTTTTGATCCACAAGTTCCATGTCTTCCTCGAGTCCAGAATCGACATTAAACTCCCAAGGAAGGACTACCTGTGCCTTATCATCTGCGACCCTTCGCACTAGAGTAATAGCGAGACCTGGGCAGATTGCTACGCAGGCTCCACATCCTGTGCAGCGATCTCCTGCAAAGTAAGGAAGATCCATAATGTTTCCTTGCATTGACCTTAGCTCTATGGACCTCAGGGGGCATACCGTTGCACATGGATTACATGGAATCTCCTCTGAACAAAAGAATACTGGACGCCATTCTTTACCAGGAACTATCGGAGAACGTTCATAGCAATCTCCCGGCCGTGAAGCAAGCACTTTTCGGGTTTTTTCCCACCCTGGATCAATAGCTCCTTTTTTCCCTAGTCCTAGCATGAGCGCAAGATTTGCCGCCGCAGTTTTGCCACCATAGATAGCACTCGAAGCTTCTGCTATCTCTGACGCATCTCCAGCAGCCACTGCCATGATACCATATCGTCTGGCTTGTTCTAAAAATTCATTGCATGGTGCAAGGCCTACTGCAATTAGAACAGAATCTACTTCGTAGTCTCTTGTTGTTCCAGGTATAGGCTGAAATCTCTCATCAACTGCAGCTACATACGCTCTCTGGACCTTTTGACAGCCCTCTGCCCTCGTTATTGTCGTATTTAGATGTATTGGTATTCCCAAACGCCTTATCTTGTCGGCATGTACCTGATACCCATTAACTCTGCCAGCGGCTTCGAAAATACCAGCGACTTCGATGTCTGCCTGAAGGGCATGATATGCGGCGATCAAGCCAACATTGCCCGAACCTATAATGAGAATTTTCATATATGCCTTGACAAGATCACGATTTACAAGTGTCTGGAAAGCTCCTGCCGCTATTACTCCAGGAAGATCCCAGCCAGGAAAATGGAGTGCTTTCTCTCTTGCTCCGGCAGCAACAACTAGAGCCGTAAACTCGACAAGCAAATAAGATTCGTAATTAAGGTAGATCCCAGCCTTTCGGTCTTTGTATATACCTACCACAGGAGCATTCGTTAGTATTGTTACGGAAGGATATTGCAGGGCTTCTTCTTGCAGTATATTAGCAATATCGATGCCGCGTGTTCCTGCATAGCAATCGGCTTCTGAACCGAAAAATTTATGAGTCTGGAGGATTAATTTGCCTCCAGCTTGTGGCTTGTCATCTGCTACAAGAACCTGAAAGCCCATACTGCCTAGCTCAGCAGCTGCAGCGAGTCCAGCAGGTCCAGCGCCTATGATGAGAATATCAGTGCGAATCGATCTGCGTTCTGCTTGAACAAGCGGGCTATCCTGAGAAGGCAATCTGGGCAGTCCATGAATTGTCCGGACATCCATCCCTTTGGCCAAAGGAGTTACGCATGACTTCTTTGGAATGCCGTCTATCAACATTGTGCACTGTGAACATTGACCATTTGCACAGAAAAGACCTTGAGGAAAGCCATCCCGAAAGTGATAGGAAAACACATGCCGGCCTTCGGATATTAGGGCAGAAGCCACTGGTTCTCCTTCATAACCGGATATTTCCTCTCCATCGAATGAAAAATTCACGAGAGTCAGATTCTTTTTTGCAGAAAGTATAGGATGATGTTCTATGCGGTTCATAATTCATTCAAGCCTATGATTGAATTCCAAATCTGTCAAGAAAAATCATGGTTTAGCACAATCTGACACAATATACAATAATATTCGAATTCTATGCATATAATTACATCTCCTCTTGGATAGAACAGACTATCGAAGATATTCCGATTATGCTATATTTTAAAAAAGTCAAATTCTTCCAACACTATAAAATAAATTAAGATGAAGGGGAATTATCAGCAAAATGGATGAATTTCGCGGCAAACATATAACCATAATGGGACTTGGTCTTCATGGTGGCGGAATTGCGAGCGCCAGATTCTTTGCAAAAGCTGGAGCAGATGTCACAGTCACAGACCTACGTGGCGCTGAAACTCTATCACCAGCCATATATGAACTTAAAGGTTTGCCGATTCGCTATGTTCTAGGTCGCCATGAAAAAAAAGATTTCATCGATGCAGATATAGTAATAAAAAACCCTGCTGTTCGCCGCGATTCGCCTTATCTAGCTTTTGCAAAAAGAATAGAGACCGATATCTCAATATTTTTACGCTATTCCAAATCGCCTCTTATCGCGGTAACTGGATCAAAAGGAAAATCGACCATTGCATCCGCGCTCTGGCATGTCCTCTTGAAAAACAATAAAAAAGCCCTTCTGGGAGGAAATATCACAGTTTCTCCTCTTGATTTCCTAGATGAGACAGATACAGAAGTCCCTGTAATTCTTGAGCTTTCAAGCTGGCAACTTGGAGACTTGCGAGGTAGAAATCTATTGAAACCGCTTGTAGCGGTGCTAAGTGATATTTTGCCCGATCATTTGAATTATTATGATTCCATGGAGACTTATGTCTCCGACAAACGTGTAATATATGAATCACAAGATGATAATTGCTGGACAGTATGTAATGCTGATCAGAAATGGGGACATTCTTTTGCAGAGGAAACCCGAGCTCGTGTTCTTTGGTACAGTGAAAGCCCCCTCGAGGAGTCAGTTGGGAAAAGAGCTTTGGGTGGTTGGCTTATAAAAAGCAAAACAAAGCTAAGTAATCCCGATAATTTTGGAGCTTTCTCTTCATCTGTAGACCTTCTCGAAGGCCGTGGAAAATTCAATTTCGATGGGCCAGAAGAACTACTCGTGCCAAGTCAGGTTTTGGTTCCTGGCCGCCATCAAAAAAAGAATCTCTTGGCCGCTGCGGTTGCAGCCCGTGCATTTGGTCTGCCTTCAGAAGACATCATGTCTGGACTTGCAAGCTTTCCCGGAGTGCCCCATAGGCTCGAATTCGTAGGCTCCACACGAGGCATAAGATGGTACAATGATAGCACTGCTACTATCCCTGATGCAGCAATTGCAGCCATTGAGAGCTTTTCTAGCCCTATAGTTCTAATAGCTGGCGGAAGCGATAAGATGAGTGACTTTTCGGCCTTTGCTCAAAAAGCAAGGAGCCTAAAAGCGCTAATTCTTCTCGCGGGAAGTGGAACAGATCGTCTCATTCCAATACTCGATGCAAACAAAGTGGCTTACAAGGGACCTTACTTTTCGATGCATGAAGCAGTTCAAACTGCAGACAAGCAAGCTGATCCTGGTGATATTGTAATTCTTTCTCCAGGCTGTGCAAGCTTTGGTATGTTTATGCATGAGTTTGAACGAGGTGATTCTTTTAAAAAAGAAGCCCTCATGCTTTTTCGCCAATATGCTGAATAAGACTCTATGGAACAAAAGCGATAGATGCATATCCGACAAATGAACGATCAGGATGGATGTCGAAGCTAAGCTTGTGCTCAATTAGAAGACTATGTTTTGCCCCTGCATTGAGAGCAAAAGATATAGCTGCAGCAACAGCTCCTGAGGAACAGGCAGAGAAATTATTCCTAGCGTGTTTTAATACCTTGTCGGCATCCATCTCAAGCGCTGCATTTATAAAACCTCTGTCGTTTTCATTTCTAACCCATTGGACAGCTAGCTCTCCCAAGCCCCGTGGCATAAAACCATAATTAGGGCCATAGTGGGTCAAATCGCTGGAAGCAATGGTAACAAGTTGCTTTTTGCATGAAGATGCCGCCCTGAAAAGGGCGGCTCCGAGCTCTTTGGCTTTATAATCTGGTGGAACGCGAAGCCATAGAATACGAGCTTCTGGGAAACGAAGCCCAGCAAGAGGCAATATTATTTCGACAGAATTATCTATGTCTCGATCTGAAGCGATTTCTTGGATCCCAACATTCTTCAATTCGACCTTTAAGGCATTAAGCATCTCTATATCATTCTCTGCATCTCTGACAGTACAGTCGAAATCATCTTCATCGCCATATAGGATGGGATCTCCACTACTCAAATGACCCCCGAGAATTGCCACTGTATCGCAATCTCTCAATGCCCAGACTGACTTAGCAGCTAAATCCCCAGAAAAATACCATCCTGCATGGGGCGAGAGAACAGCATATGCCGATAGATTCTTCTGAGATTGAGTCCAATCTGCGACAAGAGAACTGATTTCTGCTGAATCTTCAGGATACCAACCCGAAGACATGTACCTTTTCCTAATTCTGCGACTTGTAGCCATGGCTTTTATCCTCCTAGCGGCAATCCCATGCATTATGTGCATTTGAATCAATAAACAATACTCTCCAACTGGGCAGGTATTTGCCGATAATGATATTATATACTGCAGGGATGGAAAAAATGAAACGAACATTGCGTATAATCTTATTCATTGGCACTTTTGTGCTTTTAGCTCTCATTGTCGGATATGTCGCATGGAAGATCGGTGAGATACGCCTTCTGGGAGAACAGAGCGCATCTGCTGAGTATTCCATCCTGCGAAATGCAGCATCTCTTATAGCAAGCGAAGAAGATCTTGGCGATCAATTCGTAAGAGATAGGCTTAAATCCCTATATAACGCAAGCACACATTTGCTTGCTGTTCAAGTACTTGATCGCAACGGACTTGTTCTCTGGAAAATGCCCGATGAGTCGCCCTACTTTGCTTCGCCAGCTACAAATCCTGGCAGCGTATTTCATGCTCCAGGTATGTCGACAATAATCTACATGACACCCCTTCCCGACGGCATGAAGCTTATGGCTCTTTATTCAATTTTATCTCAAAGAGATATTTCGAATATTCTTATTGTTCCAGCTATCATACTTTCCGCATGGATTGTGCTTCTTGTGGTATTGCAACTTGTATTAAAGGAGAAACCTAAAGAGCCTGAAGAAGAAATTGTTAAAGAAGAATTAACTGAAACTATTGAAAAGCAAGAGTATCAAGAGAATCCATTAGAGAGTGCCTCATATTCTGAAGAAGCTCTTTCTGCAACCCAAGAAAACATCAAAAACCCCGCAGTTCAAGAGACTATAGAAAATATAGAAGAAGAAGCAAAAGCAGAAGCAGCAGCAGAAGAAGAAGAAGAAGAAAGAGAAGAAGAAATTGCCCAGAAAGAGGTAAGAGCTCCAGAAAATATTCAAGCTGCCCAATCAGAATCCGAAGCGATTCCAAAGCCTCTCTCATCTTCTGATGATTTCCTGCCTGGAGAATTCGTTGCCCCTGCACCTCAGACCGATGAGGAAACCGAAGAAGTACCACTGCCCGAGGTTTTTCCCTCTACCCTTTCACTTGCTGAACTTAAGCGTAACCTTGATATTGAGCTTCAACGCGATCAAGAAACATCTCTGCTCCTTATTCACTGTATACTTTCTGGTGAGTTAGACCCAAGCGCCTTGGCTTTAGGAGTCACTATTCGCGACTATTTTGCATCGGAATCGCTCGTCTTCGAGCTTGGAAAAGGCTGTTATGCTGCTGTTTTGCCCGGCACAGATGCTGGTTCAGCACTCAAAGTGGCAGTGGATCTAGATGATGTGCTCACAACCACCGCTAGTCTCTATAAAGATCTATCAGAAGAACCACCCTTCTATTTTGGGATAAGCGCCCGATATGATCGCGTGATCTTCCCTGATCGCCTATATAGGGAGGCTTTTGCAGCACTTGAAGAAGCACAGGAAAGAAGCGGCTCAAGAATCCTGGCATTTAAGCCAGCTAGCGCTATAGCATAAAACAGTGATATGGGGCCTAATCGACAAACTCAATGGGGAAACGCATTCTGTCCTTTGTAAGCACGGTATCAGGAAATATTTCTCGGGCTTCGTCGAGTAAAATTTTGAGCTCTCGATCAGCATATCGCGGGCTATAGTGAATTAAGCCCAGCTTTTTTATATTGCCAGCATCACGAGCAATCAGAGCAGCTTGATGTGCAGTCATATGCCGCTTGTCAACAGCGCTCTCAATAAGCGCGTGTTCGAACATCCCTTCGCATATAAGAAGATCCGAATTTGATACCTCTTGAGCAATTTCTGGGAAATAAAGCGTATCTGTAACGAAACTGAATTTCCTTCCGCTACGAGGCTCGCCCATAACTTCTGAAGGTTTTATAGAGCTTCCTTCTGTAAGCCGGACTGTCTTGCCGGACTGAAGCTCAGACCAAAGAGGACCACGAGGGACACCCAGCGCAAGGGCCTTTTCTGGATAAAAAACGCCAGGACGCTTAGATTCTTCCAACGCATAACCAAAGCACATTTTGGTATGCTTTAGAGGAAAGGCTCTTATCGAATAATCATCACCCTGCCATATAGTTCCAGCTTCATATATCTCTCTTACGATGATTTCGTAATTGATATACATATCCAAGAGATGCCTATTCTGATCAACAAATTCTGCAATCTTTGGAGGCCCAAAAATATATAGCGGTTCTTCCCTATCCACCTGGCTAGAGAGCATTAGAATGCCCGGCAGGCCAGTAACATGATCAGCATGCATATGAGAGATAAAAATAGCAGTGATCTTTTTCCAGCGTAGATTTAACCTTCGAATCGAAACCTGGGTTCCCTCTCCAGCATCAAAAAGAAACAACTCCCCCTCTCTACGTATAAGCATGCTAGTTAGATGTCTATAAGGGAGGGGCATCATGCCACCACATCCGAGGACAAATGCTTCTAAATTCATAGCGAAATGACTATAGCGGAAATGCTATAGAATGTCATCATAATTGTTCTGAATCTTTTGCATATTATTTTCTCTGCATATCAAAGGGATCAAGGGTTTGAATAAGCTATCTCATCTCAAGGTGAGTATTTTCCATGTATACATCCTCAGCTTGGAAGATAATTGAGTAAGCATATATAAATTTCCATCATCACCAATGATCATAGCTATAAGAGAAGCACCATCATCAGGTACTTGAAAATCCAATTTTCCATTTATCCTTCCCTGTTGATTAAAGCGGAAAACCTCTCCGGCCAACCCTACATCTCTCCAACGAATACAGAAAATATCATTCGATTGTGCTGCGATCATCTGTTGATCGATACCCAAATCTTCAAGACTACTCTGCAAAGGAAAAGAATTCAAAAATGCGCCGCTTGATGCATCTGTCACCATAATCCAACCACCAATAGGCTCGATCGAAATTGTCACTCCCGATGAAGGATCGTATTTCTCCGAATAATAGTTGATCTTGAGAATTACTACTCTTTTCCCATTCAAGAAGCACGGTAGAAATGACTCAAGCGAGGCAATTATGCGCGAGCCACTTGCATTTGGATGATTCTCCGCAACTGAAACAGGAACGGGCATATGCTGCCCATCCCATTTTAGCACTTGCAAAAAGGTACCATTTCGATCATAGAAATAGACTGCTTTTTCCGACTCAGATGCGCAGGAAACCGCAATATCATCATTGCTGAGAACATCGAGTGCAGTTATTACTGGGAATCTAATTCCTCCAATGCCTTCTTGTCCAAGAAAAGGCAGCTCCCTACCATCGGAATCAAACCTCCTTACAACTTGAGCATCAGCGACATAGAGCATTTGCCTTGAATCTGTAGCAATATAGCCAGGATCATTGAATGAAACCTGAATTGCAAAACGGCCTAGATCTTCCTCTGAAGAAAAGTCACTCATCTGGACATCTTTGAGGACAAGAGGTGCACTTCCTTTTTTAGGGTCATACCACATTGCAAGAGTCTGGCCATAAGAAGAAATGCGAAGGATTTTTGCCTCTCCCCGACTCAGCAGATGAAATATTCCTTTCCTAAGGCAAATATCAACTGAATTCTTATTTTGGATAGATATATCGATCGATGAATCAGATCTGCCATAACCAAGGTCAAAAAGCGCTTGTATCTTTCCTTCTTCTACGGAGGAGTGGCAGCTTATAAGGAAATCAGCTACGACTACTAGCAAGCATAAAATACTTACAAATCTCTTCATTTTCGAAATTATACCATTCCTTGACCCTTTTTGAGAACAAAAGTATTCTTAATGCATGGCTAGAAATACAATCCTTTCCGCCCTCTTGGGTTCAAAAGAAGAAAAAGATATCAAAGCTGTTTTGCCACTTCTCCATAAAATCAACGAACTAGAGTCTTGGGCTCTGTCTCTTGATGATAGCGACTTCCCTGCTTTGACGATAAAATTCAAGGATCGCCTTGCCAAAGGAGAGACTCTCGATGATCTTTTACCGGAAGCTTTTGCTCTTGTGCGAGAAGCAGCCCGAAGAAAACTAGGTGAGCGTCCATTCGATGTGCAGATAATTGGAGGAATTGCGCTGCATCAAGGCAAAATCGTAGAGATGAAAACAGGAGAAGGAAAGACTCTATCTTCAGTAACCGCGGCTTACTTAAATGCATTAGCAGGACAAGGAGTCCACATCATAACCGTAAACGACTATCTAGCAGAACGCGATAGTCAATGGATGGGGCAAATCTATAAGTTTCTTGGGCTTACAGTCGGATGCATTCTCTCCTCCATGGATAATATAGCTAGAAAAGTCGCTTATTCCTGCGATATCACATATGGAACCAACAACGAATTCGGTTTTGATTATCTGCGGGATAATATGGTTTGGTCTTTGGATCAAAAAGTGCAGCGAGGTCATTATTACTGCATCATCGATGAAATCGACTCCATCCTCATCGATGAGGCTAGAACCCCACTTATTATCTCAGGCCCTGCAGATGATGACACTTACAAGGTAAATGAGGTCAATCGACTTGCTTCCTCCCTTCTCGAAGTCAAGAAGAACCCTGAGACCGGCGAGTATCCCGACGAAGCCAAAGGCGAACTATTGGAAGGAGATTATAAAATAGATGAAAAATCCAAGCGAGTCATGTTCACAAGCGAAGGATTAAACCATATTGAACTATTGTTACAGAAGAGAGGATTAATAAAGGAAAGCCTTTTTGACCCTGAAAATTTTCAATTTGTCCATTATTTTACTCAAGCGGTTCGTGCCCAGCATCTTTTCTCTAAAGATGTCGATTATGTTGTACAAGATAATCAAGTTCAAATAGTAGATGAATTTACAGGCCGAATTCTTCATGGTAGACGATACTCCGATGGTCTTCACGAAGCTATCGAGGCTAAGGAACGAATCAAGATTGCTAGGCGCAATCGCACACTTGCTACAATAACATTCCAAAATTACTTTAGATTATATAAAAAACTAGCCGGAATGACCGGCACTGCCGAAACAGAAGCTGAAGAGTTTAATAAAATATACAATCTTGATGTAATGGTAGTCCCTACAAATAGGCCTGTTGTTCGAAAAGATGAGAATGACCTTGTATATCTAAATGAAGCTGAGAAGTACGATGCCATTATCGAGGCAATAAGAGAAATGCACACAAAGGGACAACCTATTCTAGTAGGTACGGTATCCATTGAAAAATCAGAAAAGCTATCTTCCTTGCTCATAAGAAATGGCATAAAGCACGAGGTCTTGAATGCCAAGAACCATGCACGTGAAGCCCTAATAATTGCAGAAGCAGGTTCTAAGGGAGCAGTTACTATTGCAACAAATATGGCGGGACGTGGAACAGATATTAAGCTTGGAGGAAATCCGGAGTTCCGTGCAAGGCGAAAAGCTGGTACCGAAGCACCTGAAGAAAAATATAGAGAGATCTTATCTCGAGAATACGAGACATGGACTAAGGATTATGAAGAAGTCAAAAGCCTCGGAGGACTTTGCGTCTTAGGTACCGAGCGTCATGAGGCAAGGCGCATTGACAATCAGCTGCGAGGCAGAAGCGGACGTCAAGGAGATCCTGGCCGCTCGGTGTTTTTTATTTCTTTAGACGATGATCTCATGCGCCTATTTGGAGGAGACAATTTCAAACAACTGATGGGCAGAGCTGGCATGAAACCAGGAGAACCAATCTATCATCCTCTACTCAGCAAATCCATCGAAAGCGCACAAAAAAAGGTTGAAGAGAGAAACTTCGAAATACGAAAACATCTGCTTGAATACGACGATGTTCTAAATAAGCAACGTAACTTCATTTATGAACAGAGGAACTCAATCCTAGCTGATGACAATCTTATAGAGAGAGTACGCGATGCAGCCTACGAAATGCTAGAAGATCAGAATGCTATTCTCACCCAGGAATTCAAGGATAATCCAAACAAAGCAATTCAAGAATTTAGCTTATGGCTTTTTGATAGCTTTGGCATAGAAATGACAGCAAAAGAGTTGACTGCTCTTTACAAGTCAGACGAGCTTATTCCTGCGATTAGGAATAAACTTGAGCTTGATCTCGATTCAAAGATACAAGCAGCGGGAGCCGAAAGCCTCAATTTTTTCATTAGATTTTCGTATTTGCAAGAAATTGATGAAAAATGGCTAAATCACCTAGAATCGATGGAAGCTCTCAGAGAAGCAGTATACTTGCGAAGTTATGCTCAAAAAAATCCTCTACTCGAGTATAAGATCGAAGGATCGGATATTTTCGAATCCTTGATTTTCTCGATACGGCACAATATCGCCTCAAAAGTCTTTAGAGTAAGAATCAAAGAAAGTACCTCAACAGTTGAAGCAACAAGTCCGCGATCAGCATCGAGGATAGAAGCAACACAGACAAGTCACGAGGCAGTAAGTTCTTTTGCTAACGAAAGTCAATCAGTACGAAAAGAGTCTGCTATAGCTGCGGCATCCGCACCAGCTACTGCTACAGTTGTAAGACAAGGAAAGAAAATAGGTCGCAATGATCCATGCCCATGCGGTTCGGGCAAGAAATATAAATATTGCCATGGCCGATAGAACCTCTTGATATCGGAAATGATATTGGCTGCTTTCTAGAATGTTTGGAGTGTCTCTATGTCACTAAATTGTGAAGAAATAGATCTCATTCTAAGCGAAGCTCCGCTTGTCGGTACAAAAATTCAAAATATCTATCAACCAACTTATGATTCTCTTATATTGGAACTTTTTGGCAAAGGTACATTGACTTATTATTTTTTTAGCATCGCCCAAAATGCTTGCAGGCTCCATCCATTAAGCACTCCAGCTCCAAAAAACGAGCGCCCTTTGCGATTTATGGAATGTCTTCGCTCAAGAATTAGAGGAGGCACCATATTATATGCATCACAGATTGGCAAAGATCGCATTGCAAAAATCGATATTATCAGAACTAATGAAGAAGGGGCCCCGGAACAATCCTATCTATATGCAAGGTTATGGAGCGGAGCAGGAAATATCCTCTTAGTCTCTGCCGAGGGCATAATCATCGATGCACTACGACGCCTTCCAGCTCGGAATGAAGTATCTGGATCAACCTTTATATTGCCTCAGCAACTAGATAGCAATAAGCAATATTCTAAGCATTATGTAGTTCGCGACCTCGAAGGAGATGGTACATTCTGGAAACGTATAGAACAATTTTATGCCCAAAATGCCGACAATCTTTCTCGCTCTATCTTGCTAGCTCAAGCGCACGACAGATATGAAAGAAAAAAGCTATCAATCGAGACGAGATTGAATCACCTTGTATCTAAACAAAACGAGTATGAACAAGCCGAACGATTCCGCCAATTGGGAGATATTTTGCTAGCCGGATATTACACTGAGATACAAGGGAAAAAAGCATTTGCGCGTGCCTATGATTATTATGATAATAAAGAGATTCTTATCGAGATAAATCAAAATCTCAATCCTGCCAAAAATGCAGGCATCTATTACGAAAAATACCGAAAGGCTAAATCTAGCCTCGAAGAGATTCGTTCCGAAATTCAGCATTGGCAAAAAAGCCTTAATCAGTTGGACACTTGGCTCCATAGACTTGAGAATGAGACTAATCCCTTAATCATAGCAAAAATCCTACGAAAAGGCGGAACCGCTCGTTCGAAAGAGAAGCCTGCTTTTCCTTGTCAATATCTTGATTTTAGAGGCTGGAGAATTTTGATCGGTCGCTCAGGCAAAGAAAACGAAGATATCCTTCGGCATTTTGTGCGGGGTTCAGACTTATGGCTGCATGCACGGGATTATGCCGGCTCTTATGTATTTATCAAAGCTAAGAAAAACAAATCGATCCCCCCAGAAGTAATCCAATCTGCAGCAAAGCTTGCAATATACTACTCAAAAGCTCGAAAAAATGGTGGTGGTGATGTTCATACGACTTTTGTCAAAAATCTACGAAAGGTAAAAGATGGACCAATAGGCTTGGTTATTCCCTATTTAGAGAAAAATTTATATATTACTTTTACAGAGGCTGAAGTAAGGGAGATTTTTCAAGAATATCAAACTAAAGAGGAGAACTTAATATGAAGCGATCTATGATCTTTCTGGTTGCCTTATTTTTGCTACTGGCTAGTATTTCTATTCTATATGCATTGCCTAAAGATAAGATTGCAGTATCGGTCATTAGAGGCCCTTCTGGATTGAGCAGTGTATGGATGATGTCTGAACTTTCCAGAACAAGCCCTAATGAATTTGAGTTCATATCGGTTGCCAGCGCTGACATGGTAGTCGCAAAACTTCTAAATGGAGAAATAGACGCTGGTGTTTTACCTGTAAATGTAGCAGCTAAGCTCTACAATGCTGGGGCGCCCATCAGAGCTTTGGCAGTAGTGGGCAATGGTATGGTCAAATTCTTGACAACAGACCCCAAATTACAAAGCCTTACTGACTGCAAAGGTAAGACGATCTACATTGCAGGACAAAAAGCCACCCCTGATTATATCTTCCAATTCTTATGCGCCCAAAAAGGTTTGCAAATAGAAAGAGATTACACAGCAATCTATAGCCTAGCATATCCTGAGATAGCAGCAGGGCTTGCTAGCGGAAAGATATCTTATGCTGTATTGCCAGAACCATTTGCAACTCAAGCAATTCTTAAAAATCCAGCCATAATAGCACCCATAGACATCACAAAGGAATGGCAGATTGCTACAAATCAGACGGATTATCCCATGTCTCTCTTTGTCGCCAGAAAAGAACTAATTGAATTACATCCAGATAAAGCAAGAATATTGCTTGATTCGTATCGTGCTTCTGTCCAAAAAGCTATCGAGGATCCGCAGATGATAGCAAAGCTTGCAGAGAATTTAGATCTAGGCATTAGCGCTCAAGTGGCAATTATTGCCATCCCAAACTCTAATTTTGTATTTATTGAAGCTTCTCAATCAATCCAAAGCATTGAGGCTTTACTATCAGTATTCTTGAAATTCGATCCTACAAGCGTTGGCGGTGTGTTGCCTAGCCGATCATTCTATGCACAAATTAGGTGAACGCCGATTTATGCTGCTTAGATGGCAGCTATTGGGGATTATTTCGTTTCTCTTAATATGGGAAATAGGAGCTATTCTTGTAAAAAGCGATCTAATTCTGCCAAGTCCTGCTAGAGTTGCTACAGCCCTTTATATGCTTTCTGGAAAGAATACATTTTGGCTTTCAATAGGTGGTTCTTTCCTTAGGGTGCTCGAGGCATTCATTCTTAGCACTCTTATAGGCCTTGCTACTGGCATAATAAGCGGAATAAAGCCTCAAGCTCGAGCTTTTTTAAATCCATTAGTTGTAGCAATGCGAGCAACACCTGTTATGGCGTTGATATTAGTGGCTATGTTCTGGTTTCCGGCTTGGCAGGTACCTGTTTTTAGCGCAATTCTTATGGCATTTCCTGTAATGCATACTTCGACAGAAGCAGGTGTGCATGCGGTGGATCAAAAGCTTCTTCAGATGTCGAATTTTTTCCATGTTCCTTCATCATTGGTTTTTTGGCGTCTTCGTTTGCCATCTGCCCTTCCATATATCCTATCTGGAGCAAAAAATGCTCTTGGGCTCTCGTGGAAAGTAGTCGTCGCCGGAGAAGTTTTGAGTCAGCCACGTATGGCGTTGGGTACTGGTATGCAGGAAGCAAGACTTTCTATTGAAACGACTACGGTTTTTGCCTGGGCAATAATTACAATACTCCTTTGTGGTCTAAGCGAGTATTTATTCGGACTTCTAGCAGATGGATTAAGTGTACGATTTAGACAGTCTTCTCAAGAAGAAAATCAGGATCTAGGCTGACGATGAATATCAAGATAGAAAATCTAAAAAAAAGCTATGGATCTCTCGAAGTGCTCGAAGATGTAACCTTTTCTCTCGAAGAATCTTGTATAACCTTAATTATAGGGCCCAGCGGTTGCGGCAAGACGACTATCTTAAATATAATATCTGGGATTTCCCAAGCCGATAGCGGTTCTATTATTGGCATTGAAGGCCGTAAATTCTCCTATTGCTTTCAGGAGCCAAGGCTTCTCGGTTGGCTAAGCGCAGAAGATAACTTGCGATTTGCCTTGGGCTCTCTTTTGCAATCCTCTTCTAGAATATGCGATATAGAATTGAGAATCGAGCGCTTTTTACAAGAAGCCGGACTTTGGGAATTTAGGAAATTCAAGCCTAGCCAATTATCGGGAGGAATGCAAAAAAGGCTTGCTTTGGCAAGGGCTTTTGCTTTCCCAGCTGATATGCTTCTTTTAGACGAGGCCTTCTCGGAGGTTGATCTGAGAAAAAAAATCGAACTTATGGAGGATTTTCTCCATTTATGGAAAGATGAAAAGCCGACTGTTGTCATTGTAACACACGACATTCACGATGCATTATATCTAGCTGATAAAGTGATCGTATTGAGCCAGCGCCCTGCCCGGGTGGAAGGGACGATACAGATCGATATACCTCACGAAAAAAGGACTTTTACTTCTTCAGAACTCTATGGATATGAAATGGAGCTATATCGTCTCTTGGGATTCGATCGAACTATTTAAAACATTATTACAACATTCGAGAAGAGTACGAGCATCGAATGGCTTGTGCAGTAAAGTAACACCTGCGAATTGCTCAGTCTGATAGGACTCATATCCGGTCATGAAAATACATGCTTTCGCTTGACTATTTTTTTTCATCCTTTCCCATAATTCAGTTCCATATACGCCCGGCAGTACTATATCTGTGAGCAGAAGATCGAATTTGACCCTTTCAGCTTTAAGAATAGCTTCTCCAGCATTGATACAAGTATCAACAATAGCTCCTGCACTCTCTAGGATTCTTGTGCAGGCCTCCAATATTGATTCATCATCGTCAACAACAAGAATATGCCTTCCTTTTAATATATTATTAGGCGGATTGATCATAGAGAGCAGAGAGTATTCTTCTTGAGCCATGGGCTTGGTCGTAGTATCGGTTCCCATAAGGATTGGAAACCAGATCTTGATCGTAGTCCCTCTTCCCTTTTCGCTCTCAAGCTTAATGTAGCCGCCATTCATTTCGACGAGAGATTTAACAATAGACAATCCTAGACCTGTCCCTTGATTTTTTGCTTTAGTAGTAAAAAAAGGCTCGAATACTCTCTCTATATTCTGATTATCTATACCAGCTCCATTATCTTTAACTGCGATTAGAGCATAATCGCCTGGCTGCATCATGGCTTCTTTAGGATAAAACGCATCGTTCCCAAATTGGCTAAGCTGAATCGATATATGAGGATTCTCAGTCTTTTCAAGTGCATCTCTGGCATTCACAACAAGATTCAAAAGTATCTGTTCGAGATGTGATATATCCATGTTTACAACTAATGACTCTTCAGGAAGGCTTAGGGTAAGACTTATGTTCTCAGGGATAAGTCTCTTTAATATTTTATAAGTGTCGCCCATAACTTCTTTTAGATTGATTGGAGCGGGTGAATAAGGCTTGTGCTTGGAAAAGCCCAATAGTTGTCGCGTAAGTCCAGAAGCCCTCTTAACAACTCTATCTATTCCTCGGATATCTTCATGTGCTGGCGAATTATTAGGAATTTCGAGCTTAATCATTTCAAGAAATCCCATTATTGAAGTCAGAAAATTATTTAGATCATGAGCAACACCACTTGTTAGCCTTCCTATCTCCTCTCTCTTTTGTGACTGAAATAGTTCCTCCCTCAGCCTCCTAGATTCGGTGACATCCAAGAATTCACATAGAATTTGTGCACTGCTTCCTTCCTCCTCAAATTTAGAAAAGCTGCAGATGAAATCGCGCGATCTTTGTTCGAGGCTATCTATAATTCTATTTGTTTGAATTTCTCTCTGCAGAATATTGTTTTCTTCAAGGCTTTCGATTATCTCTCTCCAGATCATATCGCTGGGTAAGATATCCTTTACATTTTCGGCTTTTATTGGATTGGAAAAGCTAGATTCAAATACTCTATTTCTCTCTAGAATACTTCCTTCGATATCTGTGATGCATCTCGCTGATAGACTATAAGCAAAAAGATCTCTATATCGTCGCTCTCTATCTCTCAATTTTTTTTCCATCGATGAATGGTAGAGCGCAGTTTCGACATTGGCGATAAGCTCTCGTTTAGAAAATGGTTTTACAAGAATGCCAAGAGGCTGCGCTTCTCGTAGTTTTGCTGAAATACTTGTAACGCCATGGTCACTTACAACCAGACAGTATAGGCCAGTCTGTCTATGTATCCGTATTGCTGCGTCAATTATCTCAGGTTGATTATCTCCAATATCAATAATAAAAAGCTCATACTCGAGTCCATCAATATCCTGATATGCTTGCTCAATTTTTTCATAGATATCTGCCTCTGCCAGCCCTTCTTGTTCTATACTCTTTGCGATATCTAACGCTATTAGAATGTCGGATTCAAGAATGGCAATTTTTGGCATCTTGCAGGCCTCCTTGATTCCCTCTTGCTATGAATCGATTGTCTATGGAAGAAGCTTTTAAATAATTGTAGCACTATCGCTGGAAAACTCCAAATGGATAGTGCGTTCGAAATATCCGCTAAGCCTAGACTTGGCAGAAAATTCAAGGATAAATACCTTATTTTTTGGATCGAGCCGAAACTTGTAAACAGTTATAACATCGTTTTCACTAAGGCCTATTTCATCGGCTGCCTCTGCAGGGCATACCCATTGTACAGAATAGAGGCCCCCTACTTTTTCCGAGTCCTTAAGCTGAATAAGCCTAGCCCCGAAAAGTCCCTCAAGTATTGAATTCTTGTGAATTCTGTCCCATGCAGGTATCAAGGAGGCACCATCGGTAGAGCTTATTTGTCTCAATCTCCTGACAGGTTGAAAGTCGCGCTGCGCTTCCAAAAAACATAGTGCGCCTTTCGGAACAGAAGCGAGTTGAAATTGAATCGAAGCTATGTCCTTTGAAACCTTTCCATTTATAGATTTAAGAATATCACCTGCTCTAAATGCAGAAAGAGACGGATCGAGGTCAGCAAGAACTAGCGGACTCTGACCACTGCCTTTCCCCATAATAAGTCCAAGTCTGGCATGGACAACTTCCTTTCCCTCGAATAGGGAGGGAAGAGACAATGAAATCCATTGGACGGGCAGTGCGAAGTTTATATTCTGAAATGATGGCAATCCAGCAAAGACCATGCCTACTAACACTCCATTTTCAGAAAAGAGCGGGCTTCCTGAATTACCTTGATTGACTGGAACATCGATCTGAGCCGCTTCGCCAAAGGAAATGATTTTTCTGCTCAATGAACTGACAACACCAGCCGTAATACTATTTTCAAGACCTATAGGCGAGCCGACGGCAAAGACACGATCTCCTGCATGGAATCTCATTCCTGGAGGAGGCAGCAAAATACTACAACGAGCATATTCTGTGGACTTAATAAGCGCCAAATCCAATTCTTCATCCAAGCTAAGGACTTTTGCAGGTACTCTTATCTGAGGATTATCGGAAGGCCTAATACTGATTCGCGAATATCCTTTGTATGTAGGATCAATCTCGCTCTGAACAACATGATAGTTTGTTAGGTATAATCCTTCAGAAATTTGAAATGCTGTGCCAAGCACACGATCCGGAATGCTGTATCCGCCTTGAACCTTGAATCCGCGGTCCACATATACTGTGACCACGCTCGATACCGCATCTGCCAACCAATCTTGACTGGAAGTCTGGATAGCCGGAGAGAAATCGATCCGACCAGACGAGAGCGATTCAAACCAGGCTTCCGCATTGAGATCATTATTCTCTTTAGCCCTGGTAGCCCAAGTAGCAAAATATTCTTTTGGATCTCTTGCGTCTATAAGAACTTTCAGGTCTTCTATAGAAAAAGCCGTATCTTTAATGAAAGAATCTTCTCCCTGCTCTCCCAGGTAAGCCATCGATAGCACTGCCTTCCCTGTAACATAACCATATTCTTTGAATTTGTTCTCGGCTTCCCAGAGAGCAAGCTGCAGTCTCATTGCTGGCGATGCTATAATCGAAAGCTCTTCCGATACCATTTTTCTAAGAGAATCATAAAAAGATACATATTGAACTAAAGAAGAAGCAGAAAAAGAGAGCCGACGAGCCGCAAGAATGTCCTGGTCTGCAACAGCTTTTCTAAAGAGGATATTGATATTATCTATAGCTTTACTAAAAAGCACAAATCCTTTCTCGCCGATTATGCTAGCCTCAAAAGATTGATTTTTTTCTCGTTGCTGTTCGAATAGATTTGAGATAACAGCGATACATTGTTCAGGATCAGTATCTACAAGCAGATCCAAACGAGCAATAATTGCCTCTTCAGAGGAATTGATATTTAACTCATTCTTGGGCATGGATGAACAGCTGCTTTGAATTATTGCCACACTTAAGGATAAAAAAAGAACAAGAATAGCAGCTTGCCGTGTTTTCATTCAATTCCTCAACATGGTGCGATCCCCTCTTCCAAGAGTAGTTTACCCTCAGGCAAGCCTAGAAGCTCTCTTACTTCTTTATCTTCCAGGGTTTCAACTTGCATAAGCTCATCTGCAAGTTTAACTAGTCGATCCTTTTCTCGCTTTAGAATATTGGTTGCCTTTTCCAATGCAGAATCAAGGATTCCTTGTATGGCCGCATCTATCTTTTGGGCTGTAGCTTCTGAATAATCCTTGTGTTGCGCTATTTCACGTCCTAGAAAAATTGGCTCTTCGTCCTCTCCAAGAGAGATTGGACCAATATCCTTCGCCATTCCCCACTCGCGCACCATCTTTTGGGCAATTTCTGTGGCCTGCTTGATATCCTGTGCCGCTCCTGTAGTGGTCTCTCCATAAATAATTTTTTCTGCTGCATATCCGCCATAAGAAATCACGATGCGATCGTAAAGCCATCCATAAGTTCTTGAGTATGTATCCTTATCTGGCAATGATAAAGCCAAGCCCAGAGCTCTTCCCCGAGGAACGATAGTCACCTTATGAAGCGAATCCGCATGTGCAAGAAAATAATGCAGAAGTGCATGCCCCGATTCATGGATCGCGGTGGCACGTTTTTCTTCATCCGCAATCACCAAGCTTTTTCGTGCTACACCCATCAATATCTTGTCTCGCGCATCTTCGAAATCGTCCATCTCAACCGCTTCTTTGTTTTTGCGGATAGCAAAGAGAGCGGCTTCGTTAACCAGGTTAGCAAGATCGGCTCCAGAAGTTCCAGGGGTAGCACGAGATAGTTTCTCTACATCTACATCACCAGAAGTTGGAATCTGGCGCATGTGTATTTTAAGAATCTCGGTTCTCTCATTTACATCGGGCATTGCAACTACAACTTGTCTATCGAAGCGACCTGGTCTCAACAATGCAGGGTCTAGAACATCGGGCCTATTGGTGGCTGCCAAAACAATGACTCCATCCTTTGTATCAAATCCGTCCATTTCAACAAGCATTTGATTCAAAGTCTGTTCTCTTTCGTCATGTCCTCCCCCAAGTCCAGAACCTCGAGTTCTGCCTACCGCGTCGAGCTCATCTATGAAGATTATACAAGGAGCATGCTTTCGACCTTGTTCAAAGAGGTCACGAACACGGCTAGCACCAACACCGACGAACATTTCGACGAAATCTGAACCCGACATATGGAAAAATGGCACATTTGCTTCACCAGCTGTAGCCTTTGCTATGAGCGTCTTGCCTGTCCCCGGCATACCCACTAGAAGGACTCCTTTGGGTATCTTAGCGCCCATCTTTAGGAACTTATTGGGATTCTTGAGAAAATCGACTACCTCCATAAGTTCATACTTGGCTTCCTTTTGCCCAGCAACATCTTCAAAGGTGATCTTTTTATTGGAATCGCTATACATTTTTGCCCGGCTTTTCCCAAAACTGAACGCCTTGTTGTTGCCCTGCACTTGCTTCATCATTATCCATATCATGATAAAGCCAAATATCCATGGCGTGAGTTCGAACAGTATCTGGAAAGGACTTGTGCCGCTTATCGCTCCGGTTACGCTTACTCCCTTTTCTTCAAGCTTAGCCATCAGCTCAGCGTCAAAATAAGGTATTCTCGTGGTGAAAGGCATTTCTGCCCCACCCTTGCCCTTTAGTACTCCCTCTATGTCCCTCTGATCGACGATCTTGATGGATTTGACTTCTCCAAGTTCAAGATAAGACAAAAACGAAGAATAAGAAATCTCTCGCGAATTCTCGCTTTGTCCAAAGAATAGAAAGACCGCTAATAGGACAATTATAGAAAAAAACAGGACAAGAGCCGCTCTATTGCCTTTGGGAGCGATGGGCAGATCGGGCTTATTCCCATTTCTATTATCGTTTTGATCAGGCATTTATCTAAAAATCTCCTTTCATCGATAGCAAAATATACATTATTTTTCTCTTTTCGCACAGCAACTGTGGAGGATAGTATGATTTTATATTTAATTTGCCATCAAAAGTCATTAAAAGAATCGCCGCAATCCCATATTCATCTTCTAGAATAGTAATAATATGCTTTGATTCAGAAGAAATCTTCTGCTTTTTAAAAATTGCATCCAAGTCTTTCGAGAAAGTTCCATGGCTTATAGTTTCACCTTCCTTTCGATTTCGAAATACAAATGGAAAGGAAAGCGGAATCGATAGGTATATAAAATCCTCTTTGTCTATTGCAGCAATATTTGAAGAAGGATCGTACTTGCTTTGAGATACGACGATTCTGAATGGCCCACATTCGTATTGACCCGGCTCTCTTACTTTTAGAAAGAATTCATCTAGCTTCCATAAATCCTTTAGATGCGAAATACTTCGATCTAAAAATGCAGAAGAAGAATCCGCTTTTCCGATATACTTGACAACTCCACAAGAGAGATCGAATTGACATCTTCCTGCTTCGATTCTAGGTGCCCTTTTTAGAATTGCATGCTCAAGGGATCGCAACACGCCTTGATTGACAATATCTTCTAACCCTAGCTGCATGAGAAAGAGCCTTAGGATCTCCCTGCGCACCAAAGCTTCTTCCTTTTTAAATAAGGTTTGATCCAGTATGGCATCCTTGCCGCGACCTCTCACCATTGTTGGCATACGCTGGCGAGCGATTGAAGTAACAAGAGATTTTAATTCCTGAGCTTGCAGCTGATAAGATTCGATTGAAGATCTCCAGGAAGGAAATCTTGTGTCGAGTAAAGGGATGAGCTCATGTCTAATTCTATTTCTCAAAAAAGAGTTGTCTCTATTTGTCGAATCCTCTGACCATTCGAGGCTATTTTCTCTTGCAAATGCTTCTAGCTCGTAGCGTCTAAAACTCAAAAGGGGGCGAATAATATAAATGTCTTTTGTACTATCGACTAATCTTGACTGCAAAATACCACCGAGAGCCTCAAGGCGCCCCCCGCGAAGAAGACGCAAGAAAAAGGTTTCAGCTTGATCATCGGCTTGATGAGCAGTGGCTATTGTCGAGATACCAAATCTTTGAGCTGTCCTTATAAGAGCATGATATCGATATTGCCTTGCTGCTGCTTCGACGCCACACTTTGTCCTATGTGCATACTCAGAAATAGCACCTTGCCTAATATTAACTATGGTCAGAGGAATATTCATATCTCTGCATGTTTTTTGCAGAATTATCTTCTCTTTTTCAAGCTCTTCCTTTGGACGAATATTGTGACATACATGGATGGCTCTTATATTCTCATGCCCAATAATACGAACGAGAATGCTGAGAAGAACACTTGAGTCGAGTCCTCCTGAAAAGGCAATTGCCAATGGCTTATGAAAATCCACATGCATATCCAGGAGGACTTTCTTGACTTTGTATTCGAGGGTTTTCATTCTCTTTGCCTTGCTTGGGTTTGCCTCTGGGTACCCTAGCATCTTGTCTTATGAATATACAAGCCTAGTAATAAAAAGCCCAGCATTCCAGCCTCTTAAGCTGGAACGCTGGACTATTAAGACAAAATTGAGATATTGAAAAGTTATTTATGCACTGCTTCACTTGTCGTTTCTGCAGATTCTTGCTCTGTAGGCGCAACAGCTTCTTCGACTGCTTCAGCTTCGACCTCGGATGGATTTTCAGGCTCTCCGTGTGCAAACTTTATGATCGCAAAGACGGTATCGGGGTTAGTGATTAGCTTTACTCCTTCAGGTAAAGCAATTTCTCTCAGGTGAAGGGCATGATTCGCTTCAAGATCTGTAATATCTACTTCGATCTTTTCTGGAAGATGATCGGAATCGCACTCAACTTCAATCTCATGAATTGAATGTTCCAAAATTCCTCCATCTTTGACACCTTTGGCTGTTCCATTCAGGTGAAGAGGCACTCTGACACGAATCTTTCTATCATGCCTCAAGAGATTAAAATCGATGTGGAGGATATCACCAGAAATTGTTTCTTTTTGGATCTCCTTCAATAAAGCAGCAAATCTTTTGCCTTCCAAATCTAGATCGATGATCATACTCTCGGTGATACGTTTTGCAACATTGGTAAATTCCTTGCCTTCGAGAAAAACCGAGATTGGCTCAATCCCTTTGCCATATATCTGAGCGGGCAATCTACATTTTTTGCGTTCTTGCCTGAGCTCTCCTTTAGTAAGTTTTCCTCTCGGGGAGACTCTCAATGCAATATGTTCCATATTTTTCTACTCCTTGACCTATATGCCTTTTCCTGGGACGGCAGGATTCGAACCTGCGCATGCCGGAACCAAAATCCGGAGGCTTACCGCTTGCCTACGTCCCAATAAAAAGAATTCATTGCAATATACGAGGAAATTGAAAAAATGTGAAGGTGTCAGTCAAATTCAGGCACTGAAGTATCGCTTGGCGCATTAGAATTATATGCAGCGAGAATTTTTTCCTGTAATTTCGATCGGAAATCAGGACAAATAGGATGTGCTATATCCTTGTATTCTCCTGTTTTTGTCCGCCTACTAGGCATAGCAATGAACATGCCGCTTTTACCTTCGATTATTTTTACATTGTGAACAACAAAGCATTCATCGAAGGTCACTGTTACATAGGCTTTGAGTTTTCCTTCAGCACTTACCTTCCGGATACGGATGTCAGTCACTTCCATGGCAGGAACGCTCCTTGTCTGACCTTGTATCTACGTTGCAAGCTTGAATATAACTTACAATCATGCTTCGCGCAAGCGGTGCTACAGAAAAAATGCTAGCAATAGTACACAATCCTGATTTTTCGGCTTCTTTGAGCAAAGTCCTGCATTCTTCGGCAGCTGTATCAGCTTCTCTCATAGACTTGAATACTCCATACATTGCCGATCCAGAACCAGTAAGGCTTGTACAGATTGCGCCATTTTTCATAAGAAACTGTGACCATTCTTTATATTCTCTATGTTGTTTTTCCATTACTGGCTGAAAATCGTTCTCTAGATACCAATTTACAATAGGACCATGATACCATTGTTTCAACTTCTCATCCGAAGAGCAGACACAATGGACCGATTCGCTTTCGCGAAATTCAGTTGCGGGTGGAATCCAAGAAATATCATTGCAGCGCAGAACATCTAAAAGCCTATAAGCATCTTGAGTAGAAGAAGACCATGAAGGTAGTAAAATTACTATTCCAAAATCGGTTCTGGGATCTATTAGGTTTATCAACTCGCCTCGTCCCCTAACAATAGCCGCACCTCCATACAAAAAGAAAGGAACATCGCTCCCGATCCTTATTGAAATGCTGGTTAGTTCTTTTTTTGAGAACTGCATGCTAAAAAGCTCGTTTAAGCCGCAGAGTGTAGCCGCAGCATCAGCACTGGCTGCACCCAAGCCTGCTTGTGCAGGAATTCCTTTTTTAACTTGGATATATACACCATTTTGGCTAATAATTCCATCGGAAGCTTTATCGAATTCGATCGCTGCTCTATATACACTTGATAAGTTTATAGGGCATCCAAAGTCACCTTCTATGGTCACTCTCTCTTTATTATTCTTTTTGCCCGTGGATATCAAAATGGTATCAGATAAACTTACATTCTGAAATATGCTTTCTATATCGTGGTATCCTGAGATTCTTCTCTGAAAGATTTTGAGTCCGATATTGATTTTTGCAAAAGCTTTGATTTCGAGTGCGTACATTATCGATTATATTATATATGATAACTTTTTTGATTAAAAGCTCTCCAAAAAGAAATGTTTTTTGTAATTTTTCCTTGACATATTTTCATTTGACCTATAAATTTTGCCATGCCTCTGTATTGACGCACTGGCCGTTTCTCGTAATAGTACATCTGCTTCAATGCAAAGAGAATATTTATGGGAGGAGCGCACTATGAACCATAAAATTACAATGACCGCCGATACGCAGGAAGAATTCGAATTGATCACTCTTACCAACGGCGATTCTGCCGATACCATATATTCGCTTAGACCTACTGTGCGATTCGATGGCGCCTACGATGATGAATTCGACTATGATAGCGATGATGATGATGAGTTTGAAGACGAAGAAGATCTAGAAGATGAAGATGACTTGGAAGAGGATGAGGAATTCGAGGACGAGGAAGATATCGATGAAGATTTCGACGAAGATGAGGACCTAGATGAGGATGAGGAACTCGAGGACGATGATTTCGAAGACGAAGATTTTGATTATGATGATGACACTGACGAATAAGACAACGGTGTTATAGATTGAAAAGGCGCGGCTAAAACCGCGCCTTTTCAATACCTTGCTCATACCTAAGATTATTGAGACTATTCCAGATTTAGATTCCGTTTCCACGGAAAGTGACTGCAAAGCGAGGTGCATTGAACCAAAGCGATTCTAGATCATAGAACTCCCTAGCTTCGGCGCTCATGATATTTATTATCACATCCTGGGCATCCATTAGCAGCCAGCACTGATCGTCGGTAACTTCAGGCCTATTGAGAAGATCTATTTTTTCGGAATCTAGAAATTCCTCAATATGCTTTTGAAGTCCCCGCATATGAGTGGAACTTGTGCTTGTCGCTAGTACAAAATAATCAGCCCATCCAGCTATCTCATGAACATCCATTACGAGAACATTGAGCGCTTTATGCTGCGCTAGAATCTCAGCACTCTGATATGCAAACGCCTTACTGTCCAATACAGTACCTCCCATTGAAATCTTTTCCCAATATTATAGTGATATTGGCTTTTTGAAGCCCGGGCAAAGCTGAAGCGTCGCCAAAATTCCTACAGTTTATGATATTTGCAACCTGTTGAAGCGCCGCCTTATCCCCATCATTGTCGTACATAATTGTCTTTGCATAATCGAAACTTGGTGCATTGCCTACCGATACGACTTTATAGCCATAGCTTTCGAAGAGAATCGAGGCTGTATTTGCAAGCCCTTTTTCTCCACAGCCATTTAGTATGTCTATTGTCACAACCGTCTTCTGAGACGCTTCATTTTCTTCTACGCCCAGCGCTTTTGCTGTCTGACTCACCACATCCCGAGCAAGCTCTCCATCATAATATGGAAATAGAAGACGACGCTCCTCAAAGCTCCTAAAAGATCCAGAAATGAATTGTGTGATTATCATATCATAATCAATCTGAGCTAAGTGCTTAAAAATACTCACGCGAGTTGCAAGACTGAAATTGCTTTTTGGTTTTGATGCGATCAAACGAATATTATTATTCTTATTGAAGGCTGTCGACTCATCAGCAAGTTTTCCCAGCATGTTTATAAGCAACCTTTGTTTGCGGCTGATCTCCTCGGAATAGGAGTCTGTGGCTAAGGCATAAAGAAGGTATTGGTTTGTCTTATCCCCATCTAGCACTACTGCACCTCCAGGAAGAGACACTCCTTTTAGTGAGTCACTCTCTATCACCGTCTCGGGGATAAACATCTGAATTCCTTCCAGCAGATCTATTGTCTGGCAAAGGCTCACTTCATCGTAGACAAACCAGCCATCAATTGGGTACTTAAGATAATCGCTTATTTCTTTGACGAATTTACTGGGATTTCGAGAATCATAGACAGTGTCGATGCTGCTCATTTTATTTGCACTTTTTAGTATGATGCCCATAGTGCTTGGAATATCCATAATGGCAGCCTTGCGCCTCGACGGATACCAAATTAAAAGTTGATTAGAAACAGGTTTTTTATCACTCTCAAAAATGAAGAGTATAGCCATAGGCTGGTCTTTCTTGATAATGCTCTCGACAGTTCCCTTCTCTGTGAGCTTGACAACAAAGAAAAGCCCTATTGCTACAACGATTAGAATCACTAAAAGTGGTAGAGAGCTTCGTTTTAAAATTTTTGATTTCGAGTCGCTCATAATTTTGGCATCCTGCTATATATCTCGGCAGTGTATGGGCAAAGCGGTCTCCCAGATTCGGAGAACCATTTTACAACTGAAGTAAGCGTATATGCAAAAAGCGAATCAAGGTCTAGAGTCTGCATTTTTTCATCGGCATCGGCTGCCCGATTGCGAAGCGGTTCGAGTTTATCGGCAATGTATACAATCTTAGCAAGAGGGGACATTGCATCATCTGCAATGCTATGCAATGCCACAGCTTCCAATATCGGTTCTTGCCTAACCTGAAACCTATGACAGAGCAAACAAGCTGCAGCTGGGCCATGAATCATTTTTTCTTTAAATTCCTTATCCGATAGGATTGCCGCTAGGGATGCGCGTTTACTAAGAAAAGCTATACAAGCTTTATGTCGATTCACCAGATTATCTTGCTCCTCAAAACTCAACCCCCTACACATATCATGCGATAATCCTGCTAGATGAGCGGCCCATCGGTCTTCGCCAAAACGCTCGGCGAGTTTTACCGCGGTCTCTGCGGTTGATCTAGAGTGAGCGTATCTTTTGGGAGTCAAAGTACATGCAATCTCTTTTTCTATTACTTTGGCAATCTCAGGTATTTCGATATAGTCCATAGTTCTCTATGATTGTGCGAACAGAAGGCATAACTAGCGAACGCCATGCACCACCAGCATGAATCCTCTCTCTAACAAGCGTGGAAGAGATTGGAATAATGAGATTTTCGATATAGTTGTGAGGATAAGGCAATGGGATTTTGTCAACATAGAGACGATGAGCAACGATAATATCCGCTAATTCCAGAATCTTCTCGGCCCGTTTCCATGTTGCTAAAAAATCAGTAGCTAGATCATCTCCTATCACAAGCCCTGGCCTTTCATCGAACAGTCTTCTATTCCATAGTTCTTCCAAGGTATCTGAAGTATAGGATAGACCAGCTCGCCTCAATTCGCAATCTTCAATCGCCACATTGTGCCATCCTTCAATGCTTGCTTCCAAAAGAGCAAGTCGCATTTCCGGACCTGGGTCCATCTGCGGAACTTTATGTGGCGCAGCTTTAGCTGGAATAAGCAATACTCTCTGATAACATTCAGTGGCAAGAATCTCTTCAATCAAAATCATGTGTCCTATATGGGGCGGATTGAAGGAACCTCCAATTATCGCAATTCTCATCAAATAAAGCCCTCATCCGAAAAATCTATTTCATCGAATAGGCGATCTGGGGCATTTTCTTTTTGAGCTTCATAGGCCTCGGCTACTTCATAGGCTAGAACCTTTTCAAAGAATTGCTGTTTGACCTCATCCAGACCTTGCCCAGTAAAAACAGATATACCATAGACACTTTCTTCTGGAAAAGATGCTTTGAACTCCATAAAATTCGTTTGGGATTCCGGTAGATCCATCTTTGTTCCCAGCAAGATACGCGGCTTCTGCACTAGGGTTGGAGAAAATAACCCCAATTCATGCAACAGAATTGGGAAGGCTGTTCGCCAATGCTCGTCGGAAAGATCCACTAGAAAAGCAAGGCAAGCTGTCCTTGCGATATGTTTTAGGAAACGAAGCCCCAATCCAGCTCCTTCATGTGCTCCCTCTATTATGCCCGGAATATCAGCTAAAATAATATCCCTTTCATTCACCGTAAGAACGCCCAGATTAGGTATCTTAGTTGTGAAAGGATATGGCGCAATCTTAGGACGTGCATTTGTAAAATACTCTAACAGACTTGATTTACCGGCATTTGGAAACCCAACGAAACCGATATCCGCAATTAGACTGAGTTCGACTTTGAGCTTTCTCTCCTGTCCTGGCTGACCAGGTTGAGCGTAACGAGGTGTTTGATTTACTGAGCTCTTAAAATGAGTATTTCCCCAACCCCCCTTGCCGCCTTTTAAGAAAACCCATGGTTCTACATACTCTAGCGTTCCAGCTCTTTTGCCACCAGCCCGACGGCCAAAATCCCTTATAATCTCATTGGTCTCGGCATCTCGAAGAATCGTCCCTGGCGGGACTTCGATTATGACATCCTTTCCATCTCTCCCATGCATGTTCTTTCCCATGCCCGGCTGACCGTTTTCAGCTTTGAAAACCTTACGATATCGAAGATATGCGAGCGTCCGAAGGTTCTGCTTGACAATAAAAATTACATCTCCCCCTCGCCCTCCATCACCGCCTGCAGGACCGCCAAAAGGAATGAACCTTTCTCGCCTAAATGCAACACAACCATCGCCCCCCTTACCGCTTGCGACGCTTATTATCGCTTCATCAGCGAATTTGATCACAAAAATACTCCCATAACTCATAAGCATAATAAAAAACCGCTCTCTGTGCTACAGGAGCGGTTAGAATTATGCTCTGGTTTTTATGCTCATGCTTGAATGGCTGGCTCCACATCTACAAATTTCTTGCCTTTATATTCACGGAAGCGCACCGTACCATCGATAAGCGCAAATAGGGTATCATCCTTACCCTTACCAACATTCTTGCCTGGATTTATTCTAGAACCCCTCTGGCGTACAATAATCGAGCCCGCGTTTACGTTCTCGCTTGAATAGGCCTTTACACCAAGATACTGTGGATTTGAATCTCGGCCATTAACACCTTTATGCGGCATTGCTATATTCCTCCGGTTAAAATGGACGCCTCAGGCGCCAACAATTTCATTCACCGTGAGCACGGTATAAGGCTGACGATGCCCGCGGGTTTTGTGATACCCCTTTTTTGGCTTATACTTAAATACAATTATCTTATCACCTTTGATCTCTTCTTTTACTATAGCCTTGACGGCAGCATCATTGACATACGGACTACCAACTTTGGTCTCATCTCCACTAAGCAATAATACCTTTTCGAAAACGATCGACTGACCTGGCATTGCATCAAAGCGATCCACTACTAGATCCTTCCCCTGCTCTGCATGATATTGTTTTCCGTTGATTTCTACGATTGCATACATATAGCTTATCCTCATCAATGCTCAAATACTCATATCGGGCTGAAATTTATACACTTTATAACCCCACTTTGTCAACAGCTCTCAGAACTCTAAAAAAGCGACTTCTTAAAACAGGCTTTCTTACATGGCATCGAGAAACGGTATGCATAGCAAATTACTTGCTCTTCTAAGCGTTTCTCTTATTGCGATCACGAACGCTAAGCGGCTAGCCGAGATATCTGGATTGTCGTTGTTGAGCACTGGATTGTCTCTATACCAGACAGAAAACTCGCTCGCAAGCTGATGGGTATATGCAGCGAGAATGGAAGGATCTTTGTTTTTTGCCGATTGTTCAATAGTATGAGGAAATTCTATCAATAGCCTCATAAGAGACCAATCGGAATCCGATACTATAAGAGAAACATTGATTTTCCCTTGGTTTGCATTACCCTCACCATTTTTATATTTTCGAAGAATAGAACTAGCTCGAGCTCCCATATATTGAATGTATGGCCCTGTATCTCCAGTGAAAGAGATAGATTGCTCGGGATTATAAAGCATGTCTTTAGCCGGCGAAACTTGTAGAAGAAAATAATGTAAGGCTCCAAGAGCTACCTGCTCTGCAACATCTTTGATATCGCCTACTGCTTCCTCTCTTCTCTTATCTGCTATTTCATTTGCTGCTAATCTTGTAAGCTCGTCGATAAGATCATCGGCATCTACTACTGTTCCTTCCCTGGTTTTCATTCTGCCAGAAGGCAGATTAACCAGTCCATATGAAAGATGGTAGAGATTTTCTGCCCAATTATAGCCAAGCCTCCTTAGAACTTCAAAAAGCACTTTGAAATGGTACTGCTGTTCAGAAGCCACAACATACACGAGCTCATGGAAAGGCCATCTGTTGTAGCGCATAATTGCTGTCCCGATATCCTGCGTAATGTAGATACTTGTACCATCTTTTCTGAGGAGCACTTTTTTCCCTAGACCGATATCTTCTAGATCCACCTGAATTGAGCCATCCTCTGCGCGATAGAATATCCCACGAGCAAGGCCTTCCAACACTTCCTCTTTGCCTAACTTATAGGTCTCATGTTCAAAATCGAATTCATCGAAACTAACCTTTTGGCGTCTATAGGTAGCCATTATGCCTTCAACAGCCCAATTATTCATCTTTTCCCATAGGGCAATTACATCTGCGTCTCCGGCTTCCCATTTCTGCAAAAGTTCTTGAGCTTTTTCTTCTGCGGATGGATCTTCATCTTTTAGTCTATTGAATAAGACATAGTATTTGCCTACAAAGTGATCGCTCTTCAATCCCTCATCTTCTGGTGTTCGTCCTTCTCCATAAGCAAGATATGCAAGCATCGACTTGCATATATGAATTCCCCTGTCGTTTATCAGATTGACCTTTTTGACTTCTGCCCCTGCTTCTTTCATGATTCTAGAAAGAGACTCTCCAAGCACATTGTTACGAAGATGCCCAAGATGAAGGGGTTTGTTGGTATTTGGGCAAGAAAACTCAATCATTATCCTTCGACCATTAAAGAGTGGACTAGACTCCCAAAATTCTTTCTCCGCGTTTTCAAGGACATAATTTGCTACATATTTTTTGTCTAGGTATATATTTATATATGGACCTGCCGTTTTTACGGTACCAGGCCATATAGGCTTCTCAGTATCGGTTTTTATATTGCAGACATTCGCTACCTCTGCAGCTATTCTGGCCGGTGGCATTCGAAATTGCTTTGCATATGAGAACATTGGGAAGCCTATATCTCCAAACTCTGGCCTAGGTGGCTTCTCGGCAATGATATCTTGAGAGGATAAATAGGCATCCTTGAGTTCTTTTTGGAAAGCGAGCTCATTTAAGCAGTTCGCAATTATCGATTTCCATTGATCTACATAATATTCCATGAGGTGCTCCATTTTAGCGGTTATATCTAAAGTTTTGCAATAAGATAGACTTGCGTCTGGAGCTATTGCCTCGCAATATACGAAGATTTGAGGGCGCCATATCCAAATAATTCGCAATCAACTCTAATACAGCCTCATTTGCCCTACCCTTTTCTGGCGCTGCTTTTACTCTCAGCAATAAGCGCCCATTGCGCAGTTCTTCCACACTATCGCAAGGCGCACGAGGGACCACATAGACTTCGAGCACTACCCCTTCTTTCTCTTCATGGAGAGCTGGCTTGAGAAAATCTAGGTGTTCTTGAGTTCTTATTGAAGGTGCTTTCATCTAAGATCCATCATTTAAGGCCGATCATTTCAAGGAATTCTTTTTCATCGATGATATTGATCGATAGCTCTTGAGCCTTTCTGTTTTTCTCGGATCCTGAGCTGGGATCATTCGTGACTAGATAGTCGAGATCCTTAGTTACGCTAGATTTTGCAATGCCGCCCATTTCTCGAACTAGTTTTTCAGCATCCGAGCGCTTCATCGACCTCAGCTCTCCCGTGAAACAAAAGCTCTTACCGGCAATTGGATTTGTACCCCTTTGAATTCTGCGGAGCGGAGGCTTTATTCGCACATATCCTCTATCGACGAGCTCGCGCATATCTTTCTCGACTAGGTGCAGCCCTTCGTAAAGAGCCTTTGCGGTTATCTCTGCAAAACCTTCAATTTTTTCAAAATCAGCTGGCGAAGCAGCTAGGATCTTATCGAGAGTATCATAGCCAGCTTCGACAAGCTTGTCTGCCATAAGCAAACCGATTCCTTCAATATCAAAGCCCGCAATAAACTGAGAAAGACTGACTTCATTTCGTCCTTTTATATTGCGCAATATTTTTTGAGCGCTCTTCTCTCCCATTCGCTCAAAGGAGATAAGCTCATCCATCGTAAGCGTATATAGATCAGGAATACGCATCACTCTCTTGGCTTCGAAAAGCCTCCTTAACAAGGTCGATCCAATATCTTTTATATCAACTACGGATAGCCATTTCTCAAGGCGATGATAGGCTTTTCCTGGGCATTCAGGATTTGGACAATATAGACGCGTATCCTCATCTATGAGCTCTGCTCCACATTGTGAGCAATGCGAAGGAATAGAAATCGGAAGAGCATCTTTGGGATTTTCAACCAGGGATTCAATCTTAGGAATGATCTCTCCACGTTTCGTTATTACAACCTTCGAGCCAATTTTTAGGTTCATAGACCTAATCATGCCCGGGTTAGCCAAATTGGCTCGTTGAACAGTAGTACCTGCAAGCCTTACAGGTTCGACTATACCAATGGGGGTCACATTAGTTCCAGATTCGCTCCATTCCACTGCTATAAGCGTTGTAACAGCCTCTTCTGGACTAAATTTAAAGGCTATCTGCAATTCGGGACGCAGTTTGTTCATATCCTCGGGATCGATTCGATCACCCTTTATGACTAGCCCATCTATGTCATACTCCAGAGTAGGCCTTAGTTCCATAATCTTAGCGCGATATACAATGATCTCTTCAGGATTCTTGCACTCTACGGTTGGAACAACATTGAAGCCCATTCTTTTCAGCCAAACAATCTTTTCGCGTTCGGTGGAAAAGGCTTCGCCTGCAGGTAATCTACCCACTGCATCATAACAGACGATGTCGAGATCCTCGACTCCCTGACCATCTTTACGCTTCATAAGACCATTTGCAGCGTTGCGACAATTGGCCTTGTCTGAATACTTGATAGCATGCACTCTTTTCGACATCAGCACTTCGCCGCGCACTGATCCTGTAAATGGCTCTTGAAGCTGCTTAGGCACTCCATTCATACGAATTGCATTAGGGGTTATATCGTCGCCTATAACCCCATCTCCGCGAGTGACACCCCTTGCAAAGGCACCTTCATCATATTGAAGCTCTATGCTGGCGCCATCAAGCTTGTATTGTACAAGGTAAAGTGGATACTTGACTTTGGCTGCCCAGGCTAGAAATGATTCTGGATCCGTAGCCTTGGAGAGACTTCCCATTGTCATCCTATGCCTATATTTAGGCCATCGATCTGATCTGTCCGCTCCAATAGAAGCAATAAGAGGATTCTCTGGATCTATCGAAGCCAGTTCATCCCATAAGGCATCGAATTCCTCATCTGAGATCTCGGGCTCACCATTATAGTAGAGTTCCTGATGATGTCTAATCAGAGACTCCAATTCTCTGATTCTCTTCTGTCGAACCTGTATATCTTCATTGGCTTTTAAATCATTCGGCATGCTCTTATACTAATCATCCAAAGAAAGCCTGTCAAATTACTGTTAGGTAAAATTATATTCCATTTCTCTAAATAATACTGACTCGATATTTAGGATATGCTATTCTATTGGCATGCGTTTTTATGCAATCCAGGTGACAACACGCAAGGAAGACGAATGGCTTGAGCGAATTCAGCACCAGGTAACAAATCTAAAATTCCATAATATAATGAAAAAAATGTATATAAGAAAAAGAGGAAAAACCAAGCTCGAGAATTCACCAGTTTTTCCTGGCTATATATTTTTCGAGTATAATGGAGAATCTCTGCCACTAGAGACCATATACAGATTAAGACATTCTCAATTCTTCATACGATTCCTGCCAAACAACGAGGCTCCGCAACCACTTAATAATCGCGATAGCGAAATTATTCGCCATTTCATAAATTTTGGAAGCTTGATTCCTCCATCGCTTGTAAGATTCGACGAAAATCAGAAAATAAAAGTAATCGAGGGACCCTTACAAGGCATCGAAGGCTTTATTATAAAGGTCAATAAGAGAAAACGCCGTGCAAAAGTAAAGCTTGATATAGCAGAATCTGTAATAATTCTCGATTTGGCATTTGAAGTCATGGAAGCTGATACTGCCGAAACTGCACCACAAGGCATTTATTATGACAATAAATGAGTGTATTCCATTTGAACAGCTCTCGGCGCCAGGCATGCTATATGCCTTTAATATAAGAGCGCTTTCGAATATTGGAGAGATTCAAAACATCAAAGTCCCTCCTTTGCCAGAGGGCTATACTCTTATCACCGCTGATCAGTTGCCATTTAGAAATGAGCTAAAAATCAAGGGCATAAGCCTGCCATTGTTAGCCTCAAAAAAAGTCTCCTATATAGGAGAGGCAGTTGGTCTCATCGTAGGTCCGGATCCACTAATTGCGGAAGAGCTTGCATTGAAGACAATAGTTGATTGCGAAGGACAGGAATCCAGACTAGACTGGCAGGTATTTTCATCTTCAGATATTTCAGCCCGAATTGATTATTCTAAAGAAAATGCAATGGTATCTTCCGAATCCCCCGAATCCTCAGGGGCTGAAGATAGCTTTGAACTGGCTTCCTATTTGCGTTTGGAGCCCCGTGAATTTAGCTTTCATAGCGGCTTAGGTGCTTTAGCAGAATGGCAAGATGATAGACTTAAACTAGCATGCCCTACACTATGGCCTGAGCTTTTACATTCATGTATTGCAGAGCTAATTGGTTCCTCGATTGAGAATATCGAAATCCTGCAATCTAAGATGTATGACAATTCTGGCATATATTTCTGGTACCCTTCTTTGCTTGGAGCCAGAAGCGCAGCAGCTGCTCGGGCTTTGAAAAGGCCTGTAAAGCTCCTTATATCAATTCAACGAGAAAAACGATTCCTTCCTTGTGTGCATGGTATATCTCTTCATATGAGAACAAAGTGGTCACAATACAAACATAACCTTATGAATATTGAATGCCGCTTTGCGATTCCTATTGGAGCCTATTCTGTATTAGATGAGCTTATATTAGAAAAGACTGTGCATCTTGTTGCCGATGCTATACCTAACATTCCTTTAACAATTATTGGCTTTGCGGTAAGAACCAACACGATTCCTATGGGAGCCATAGACTGTATTTCTTCGTCAGCGATATTTAGCATGCTCGAGACTCATATTGCTCGTGCTGCAAGAAAAATGGATTTAGAGTTTCTAGAATTATTGTGTATTACCTTGGGTAAAAGAGATTCGTATTCAGCTATAACCAAGATGCCTGCCAAAAATGAATCTTCTACGGAAAAAATTGTAAAACCATTATTGGAACATACGGATTTTCATAGAAAATACGCAGCATACGAGCAAATTCATAAAAGAACCCGTGGGGCAAGAGAAGCTAGAATACGAGCTATTTCTCTCTCTATCGCTGATCAGAGCCATATCGACTCGTCTTCCATTTCGATGATTACCGATCTAGCGCAAGGAGCTGCAATCCTCGAGGTCGATTATGATAGCCTCAGATCGATCTTCCGCAATATTCGTCTAGATATATCGATTTATGCCGGTAAAATCCTCTGCCCGTTCAAGACAAAAGGCGCAATTCGCTCTGCAAGTATCGAGGCTCTCCTTTCATGTATTAGACGAAGCTTTTATCCGGATATAGATATAAATGATATATATGAATGGATAATTTCCGAAAGCAGAATCAATATAGAACTTGTGAAAGATGAAACGGTAAATTCTACGCTCCCTATAGGAGATCTCGCATATACTCTTGTACTATCATGCTTTCTCGAGGTGATGCAGCAATTGAATAGCTCGGAAAGGCTTATATTGCCTCTTAGGCCTACCCCTACTGCTATATCCTCTACAGAGCTTTTGGAGAAAGATGATGAACATTGAATTTACTTTGAATGGCAATTTGCAGAGAATCACAATCACTAGCGTCGAGAGAGCTTTCGATGTGCTTATTAATCAATGTGGCATAAAAAGTTTCTCTGAGATCAGTCCTGATAGGGATTGCAGCAATTGCCTTATTCTATATGATGGCAAACCTGTATGCAGCTATATTCTGCCTGCCTTCCTTCTGCGGGAACAGCATGTAGAAACAATCGAATATTTTGCTAAGAGCAAGGAATATGACCTTCTATCTGCAGAGCTCGAAAAGGAAGGTCTATTGTCCTGCACTTACTGCAACAATTCGCTGATGCTTGTAGCAATGGAGTTGGTCCATAGATCCTTGACTCCTTCGTTGTATGAAATATCAGACATCCTGGCTAGCTTGCATTGCCAATGTATTGATCCTAGAGCCTTTGCTAATACACTATTAAAATTAATACAACAATTGGCTATAGCGAGAAAATTGCCATGAACCTTAGCGAAATCTACTACCCGCATAGTGTTCAAGAACTCATAGTCATCATGGAGAGACAAAAGAATATACAGATAGTAGCTGGCGCAACAAGCTTCGGATATATTCAAGAACCACGCTATCTATCTTTCGAGCCTTCTATCGCGTGTATCAGAAATGTACCTGAACTAAAAACCATCCATAAAACTGAACGTATGATATCTTTCGGGGCAGCATGTTCTCTAAGCGAGCTCGAATCCGTATATCCCTTCGAAAAGAATCCTGCCAGAGAAGTCCTGCGAGCAACGGCAAACTCCGCGGTACGCAACATTGCAACGATTGGCGGGCATCTTATGTATCAAAAGAGATTCCTTGCTCTATGGCCTCTATTGGCATGCCTAGATACGGAACTGGAGTTCAAAGGGCCATCAGGAACAAGCATCAAAAATATCTGGTACCTGACTAATGAAGAGGGCTTGCCGACTCTGGAGTCGAGAAGAATACTTACAAGAATTCGAATCCCGCTTCAATCTATCGATTACCTTTTTATTAGGAGGACTGGTGGAGGGATTTTCCCGGATGGAGATGGCGCATACTTGGTTTCTGCATGTTCCATCGAACGAAACTCGATTTCTAACTTTAAGTTAGTTATAGCTGGACAGCGTGCATACCGAGACTATGATGCTGAACAGAAAATTGTCTCTTCTCCCTATCCTTTGACAGAACGCGTTTTTCAGTCTGCCCTTAGAATGTATAGCGAAAGTCTTCTTCGTACTAACTTTTGGAATACAGAGCTTTTCGTACCATTAATATCCCAAGCACTCGATAACCTTCAACGATCAAGTATATTATAGCTAAAGACTAAATGAGAGATATCATGTCAGAGACTGAAAAAAGCAGCAGTACCCTTTATCTTATACCAGCCCCTTTATGGCCTTATTCACCTGAAAATTGGATGCCTTGCCAGCTCATGAATATGATAGCTCCAAATGTTCTTACTTTAATGAGAAAGGTTCCATATTTTGTAGTGGAATCACAGAAAACAGCTGAGCGTCTTCTATCAAGATTGCTTTCGCCTGAGCAATTCTCTAAGGTCCATTTTTTTATTTTAAGCGAACACTCGGAAGCTCAGGATCTTAAAGCCCCAATTGATGCACTGAAAAGCGGTTATGACTGCGCCATCCTTTCTGAGGCAGGGCTTCCTTGTATAGCCGATCCAGGCGCAGCGCTTGTGTATCTAGCACATGAGGAACGGTTGCGGGTTGTCCCAATTGGAGGCGATAGCTCCTTGCTCCTAGCCCTTGCTGCTTCTGGTCTCAATGGCCAACGATTCTGTTTTCTTGGCTACATGCCAATCCAAAGCGAAGAGCTTAAAAAAGAGCTGGCTCGTGAAGGCAAAGCAGCCATGCACGATGAAGCAGCAAGAATCTTTATCGAGACTCCATATCGTAATGCAAAGACATTGAAGGCTTGTATTGAAGCACTGCCTGAGAATATCTATCTCTGCGTTGCATATGATCTAGGAACCAATCAGCCTCTAATAAGGTCGATGTCTGTTGCTTCTTGGCGGAAGGAAGCCTTTATCTTGCCAGAACAACCAGCTGTGTTCTGCTTTGGCTTACCCATGAATCTTGGCAAGAAGCTGCTTCAACCGGCTAGAAGGGAAAGACGCTCCCTGAGATAGGCACTTTTCTCCTTTAGGCCAATTGCTCTTGTCTGAATCTGAATAGCATTTGGTTTTTCTGGTGATAGACGGATTGTGCCTGCAGATTCACGTATGAGTCTCAGAATCTTCTCAACAGAAATCTTCGAAACCTTTGAAAACTCTACGGTAACGATTCCTGCCCGCTCTTGCAGCCGCCCTATAGAGAGTCTTCTGCATAGCAGTCTCATTTCCGCAAGCGAAAGCAGAGAGAGAGCCTCGTCTGGGAGTGGACCAAAGCGTTCCTCAAGTTCCTCATGGAGAGAATCTATCTCTTCTTGTGTCCTAATAGAGGCAATACGCTTATAGATTTCCATTTTGATCATTGGAACCGAGATATAGCTGTCTGGTATAAAACCTGAATACTCGAGTTCAAGATAGGGTTCTTCTTCCTCTTCCGCAATGCCAGAAAGCCTAGATACCGCCTCATCTAGCAATTTTAGATATAAATCGAAGCCAACCGCATAGATATTTCCCGATTGCTCGCGTCCTAGAAGATTCCCCGCTCCACGCACTTCTAGGTCCTTCATGGCAATTTTGAAGCCAGAGCCAAGCTCAGTAAAATCGGATATTATCTGAAGTCGTTTCATCGCAATTTCGCTGAGAGCCCTTTTATCTGGGTAGAGAAGATAGGCATAGGCTTGTCTATCGGATCTTCCTACCCTGCCTTTCAGTTGATAAAGCTGAGAAATACCATAACTATCCGATCTATCAATAATTATAGTGTTGACATTTGGTATATCGATGCCATTCTCTATGATAGTAGTAGAAACAAGGACATGGAATGCTCCATGAATAAAGCGATGCATTATCGATTCCAAATCTTTGCCATCGAGCTTTCCGTGGGCACTCTCTACTAGAGCTTCAGGGACGAGTTGTCGGATAAAGTACTCTACCTCCGGTAGCGTCTCTATGCGATTGTGGAGATAAAATATCTGACCACCTCTAGCTATTTCATTTCTTATTGCACGAGCGACGAGTTCAGGAGAAAATTCCTCTACAAAAGTCTGAATTGGCTGCCTCTCCAGCGGAGGCGTCTGTAGAACAGACATGTCTCTAATCTTGAGGAGCGACATATGAAGGGTACGAGGAATTGGAGTAGCTGTCAAAGTGAGACAGTCTATTCCGACTTTCATCTCCTTTAGCCGCTCCTTATCTTTTACCCCAAAGCGCTGTTCCTCGTCGACGACAAGCAGCCCTAGATCCTTGAAATGGACATCATTTTGCAGAATCCTATGAGTTCCAATTACCATGTCGATGCTTCCATCAGCCAATCCCTTGATAATAGAATTCTGTGTTTTTCTATCGACCAATCGTGAAAGCAATGCTACTTTTATTGGGAAATCTCCAATTCGCTCGAGAAAGTTCTCGAAATGCTGTTCTGCTAAAATCGTGGTAGGAGCCAGGAATGCAACCTGTTTGCCTGCTGTGATGGCCTTGAAACATGCCCGCATTGCAATCTCTGTCTTACCAAAGCCCACATCGCCGCATACTAATCTATCCATAGGCTTTGGGCTCTCCATATCGTGCTTTACCTCTTCAATACATTTTAGCTGATCTTCGGTTTCTTCGTATGGGAATGTTGCTTCAAATTGGATCTGCCATTCGTTATCGGAAGGAAACGCAAAGCCATGCGCGGATTTTCTACGAGCGTAAATCCTGATAAGCCGTTCTGCTAGCTCCTCCACCGATTTGCTGACTCTTTTTTTTCTGTTTTCCCAAACCTTTGATCCAACCGAATCGAGATGCGGAGCCTCCCCTTCATTGCCGATATATCGTTGCACGAGGTTAGCTTGTTCGATAGGCACGAAGACTTTTTCATCGGCTGCATACTCGATGCAAATGTAATCTCGCTCGAGACCAAGGACTATTAGGCGCTCTATACCTATGAACTTGCCTATGCCATAGTTTGTATGAACTACATAATCGCCTGGCGTAAGTTCTATAAAGCTTTCGATTACAGAGCTCTTCGTCTTGGCAATAGAGCGAGGCACATGTTTCCGCCTGCCAAAAAGCTCATGCTCGGCGAGTACTCGCAATCTGAGCGATGGTATAGTAAAACCAGCAGAAATAGGTCCTGTAGATATAATGATAGAATCATCCTGAATGAGTGAACTAATTCGTTCTGCCTGTGGCTCAGTAGAAGCAATTATCCATGTCTTATAGTCTTCTTTTTTGAAACCAGACAACTCTTCTTTGAAGAGCCTTATATTCCCAAAATAAGAGTGTTGTGGCTCTGCTTCCAAAGATATTCGCTCTACAGAGCCATCGATTCCTTTCAATGCATGGCAGTACAGCACAGACGAGGTAACAGCAGATAGTCCATCTAGGTTTATATGAATCTTATGCGGCGGTGGCACAAGCATTTCCCGAAGTGCAATCCGATACATTGAGGCATATTCTTTCCTTAGCGTTTCGGAAATTGCATCGATGCGTTCGCTGGCTACTAGCACAAGCATTGCCTTATTGTCGAGATAATCCATTAGGTTATTTATCCTGTCAAATGCAAGCGGAAACCAAAGTTCTTCGCCTAGCATTTCTTTTCCACTGTCAAGATTCTCAATAATCTGCCTAATACGAGGATCAGTCCGCACGAAATCTGAAGCATTATTCTGAAGCTGAGCAATCTCAGCCTTACCCCATAAGAGTTCTTTTAGAGGTCTCACATGGATTTGAGTAATCTGCTCACGCCCTGTTTGGGTCTCAGGATCGAAGCGGACTATTCTTTCGATACGATCATAGTCAAAATGGATACGGACCGCGTATTCATATCCAGGCATATAGATATCGAGCACTTCACCTCGCACGGCATATTCGCCTGGTAGGCTGACAGAAGGCACCCTCAAGTATCCAAGTTCCGCCAGTTTGCTCGATATGGCGATGGGTTCGAAATCTGCCCCAATTCTCAATGGCAGGATATGATTCCTAGTGTATTCAGGTGGTGGAACTGGAATCGCAAGAGTGCGCGCTGAAACAGTAGCAATTTCAAAATCGCCTTCTGCAAGTCTTGCAAGTGCAGAGGCCCTTTCTCTAAACATGCGAGAACGTGGAGGAAGTGCCCTATAAGGGGCTCCAAACCATAAGGGAAAATCTAGAAGATCAACACCTGTAAGTGCGAGATCCTGAGAAAACTCTTCTGTTTCATGATCTGAGGGAAGAACTACAAGGCATTTTCTTTTGGTCCGCCTTACTAAAGAAGCAAGAGACAGAGCAAGCAAGGAATTCTCCGAATTCTGAATATGAATAGGAAAGGAGTCCTGCTCTACTAGCTTTTGGATTTTTCCCAATGCTGGATTTTTAGATATCTTTTCGAATAGCGCTTGCAGATTGTCTTTTTTCATCGTATGCTGTGTCATTGAAGATAGTTAGGAGTATAGCCTTTTTAGCGAGTTTTATCTATGGGTGCTAAAATTACGATACCATGTTAGTATTAGTTCTTATCGAAGAAAAATCGATTGCCAACGTTGTCCTTAGGCAATTAAATCATAAGGATATTGCCTCTATAGCTTATCGCGATCCTCTGCGAGTATTAGACCATCTTACTGAGCTTAATCCTGAGGCAGTCATCATTCGAGGAAAAGATTTCCCCTTACATCAACAGTTGCTTGCAGCGCTAGTCCGCTTTTATGCACCGCTGAAAGGCTGCAAAATGATTGTCCTTGGGAGAGGCATTCCTGATTTCCCCCCATGTATCTGTATCGCCGAAGAACAATTCCTAAGAGAACCCTCTATTATTACAAATGAAATACTAAAAACCCACCATATCGATTCTAAGACTGGCAGCAGGCTAGTTGCAAAAGCACAGCGTACGATGAAACTTTGAATAAAATCGGCAGAACCCAGAAATCTAGCTAGCCTATTCTGGATGCAATTTGCATTATCAGCTTTATCAACTTGAGTTTTTATAATAATTGCTATATAATATAGACATTATGAACCAGACCACAAAAACATGCTATGAAGAAAAACTTGAGCCTTATGCACAAAAGTTCAAGGCAATCGGACATCCTATTCGTTTGAAGATTCTTTGCCTCATTGCCGATCAAGAAGTACCTTGTGTTGGTGATATCTGGCGCTGTCTCGATCAACCACAGCCAGTAGTATCTCAGCACCTCGCAATTCTAAAACACTATGGAATCGTTACTTCCGAAGTAAAGAAAACGCGTCGCATCTATTCTATCTCTGATCCATTTATCAAGAATCTAATCGATGCGATGATCTGTCAAATCAAAGCAGAATCGAATTCTTCCTCAGAAAAAATGGCAGAAAAAAGCGAATGACTCGAAGAAAATAGCATATACAGCACAGCTTTGGCCTACAACAGCATTGGTGCTCAGTTGGAATTGATTTCGTCTTTCAATAACGATTCGAGTTCTTCTTCGAATGCGATATCAGCTTGCTCTTTTTCAACTCGCCTTATAATTTCTCCGTGTTTGAAAATCAACACCGAATTGCCTGCTCCTGTAATGCCTAGAGCCGCTTGTCGCGCTTCACCTGGGCCATTTACTATGCAGCCCATAACGGCAATCGATATATCTGCGTTTAGCGAATACAGGCGATTCATCCATCTAGAAACGAAGGCATGAGTATCGAAAGATGCTCTTCCACAGCGAGGGCAGGATACAATCCTAATTCCATGCTTGCCTTTCCCTACGCAAGCAAGGATTTCTTTGCCAGCAATTACTTCCTGCTCCATGGTATCGGAGAGAGAAACGCGGATGGTAGCTCCAATACCTTTTTTTAGAAGTGGCACGAGCGCTGCGGTATTGCGGACTATTCCTGCCACAAGAGGACCGGCCTCAGTGACGCCTAGATGCAAAGGGTAAGGATAGCGTAAGGAAAACTCTTCATTGGCTCGCACGACTTCGTCTGGCTGGTTCATCTTTAGCGATACTACGATATCGTTGAAACTCATTGATTCGAGAAGCTCAATTTCGCGCTCCGCCGCTTTTATGGCCGCGCTTACGACATCTTGTTCCATTGCAAGATCTCTAGGTAATGAACCGGCATTGATACCTATACGAATGGGAATTCCTTTGTCTTTGGCCTTAGCTACGACCTCGCGAACCTTCCATTCGGCACCGATATTGCCTGGATTGATACGTATCTTCGCTATAGGAAAGTCCATGCATCTAAGCGCTATTCGCCAATCGAAATGAATATCAGCCACGATTGGCAATGGAGAAAGACCTGCAAGCATCCCGAGCGATTCTGCAGTGGATATTTCTGGCACTGCAAAGCG